>Ga0194129_10000433_pt1 | contig 81964 bp, 63 predicted proteins | sample TA2KigCa35mmetaG_FD_150862 | JGI IMG/M metagenome (GOLD analysis project Ga0194129, IMG submission 150862) | Freshwater microbial communities from Lake Tanganyika, Tanzania - TA2015038 Kigoma Deep Cast 35m | ecosystem: Environmental > Aquatic > Freshwater > Lake | place: Tanzania: Lake... | reverse complement strand
CGACGCCGACCTGCTCGTGCACGGTTCGCTGTCGATGACGACGACCGACGCCGGCGACCGCGCGCCGGTGGTGTCGTTGACCCTGCTGAACGCCCGCGCGCTGGTCGTCGTCAACCGCGTGACCTTCGCGTGGCGCGGTGCGGCGGCGGCGCTGCCCGACGTCATCGCCAGCGCGACCCAGCACCTGCTGGTGCCAGCGTCGGCGCGGCCCCCGGGACGCCTGCATCTCGTCGGGCTGCCCATCGGGGCCCGGGTCCTGGTCGACGCGGGCGACCGCACCGACGCCGTGCAAGGCGGCGTGCTCGCGCCGGTGGCCGCCGGCCCCCACGAGGTGCAGGTGACGCTGGCGGGCAAGCGGCCGTCGGTGCACCACGTCGTCGTCAAGGGCGATGCGGCGCTGGCGGTGCCGGCGGTGCTCGAGGACGCGCCGGTGCCCGACGCGCTGGTGTGGGGCGGCGCGGCGACGGCGGCGGTGCTCGGTGTCGGCGCGACGCTGGGGATCGTGTGGGCCACGACCCGCAGGGGCGCGACGGTCACCGCCGACGTGCCGGTGTGGGGCGTGGGCGACGTCGAGGCGCTGCGGGGGACGAAGTGAGCGCGCGGCGGCTGACGAGGCGGCTGACGATGCTGGCCACGGCGCTGGCGGCGGCGTGTGCGCCGGAGCCGTTGCCCCCCGGGCTGCTCGTCGGCCTCGGGCTGCCGACGGCGGCGACGGCGATCCTGTCCGTCGAGGACGACCGCGGCGCGCCGGCGCCGTTCGACGTACGCGTCGGCGACGCGACGTACCGCGCGATCGGGCAGCTCGACCTGCCCTGCGGCGGCCAGACCGGGGTGCGCTGCGAGATCGCGCTGACCCTCGACCCCGGCTCCTATCGCTTCGCCGCCGACGTCCGCGAGCGCGACCGCTGCGGCACGGTGGCGACGACGGTGACGCTGTCCTCGGGGGTCGAGCCGGTGACGGTCACCCGCGAGGAGCAGGCGGCGGTCACGCTGCGGCTCGATCGCACCGACCTCGACGACGACGACGACGGCATCGTCAACGCGCTGGAGCGCGCGGTGTGTGGCCGCTTCGACGCCGCCGACGGCGCGTTGCCCCCGCAGGCGTGCCTCGACCCCGACGACGCCTGCTGCAGCAGGGCGCCGTCGTCGCTGCAGGGACAGCGCGGGGCGTTCGCCGGCGGCGACGACCACGTCCGCGCCGACGGTACGACGACGACGGTGGCGCCGTTCGCCCTCGACGCCACCGAGGCGACGTGGGCGACGTTCGCCCGGTGCGTCGCCGCCGGGCGCTGCCTGTTCGGCGACTCGGAACACCCGGCGCGGCAGCGTCTGGCCGACGCGACGCTGGTCGTCGACGCGCCGGTCACGGGGCTGTTGCCGCGCGAGGCCGAGGCGCTGTGTCGCTTTCAGGGCGGGCGCCTGCCCGACGACGACGAGTGGGACTTTGCGGCCGCGCACCGGGTCGACGGCGGCCGCGGGCGCTATCCGTTCGACGTGGTCGGGGCCGACGGCGGCGACGGCGCGGCGGTCGTCGGCTGCCGCGAGGGCGGCGGGCTGGTGGCGGCGAACCACGCGGCGCGCGGGCAGGACTGCCCCGACGGGCCAGAGCGGGTGGGCAGCTACGGGTCGACGCTCGTCGACCGCGGGCAAGGCCGCCCGCTGGCGGATCTGGCGGGCAACGTCGCCGAGTGGACGGTGGAGCGCGACCCTGACGCCCCGCCCGCGCCCCCTGACGAGTCGTCGGGCAGATCGTCGAGGAGCGGCGTGGCGGTGGAGTTGTCGGAACCCTTCCCCGACGGCGTCCTCGCGGTGCTCTCGCGGGGCGGGGCGGCGGGAGGCATCGTCGAGCTGCTCGAGAACGACGTGCGGGTGCGCGTGGTGCCGACGAGCCCTGACGTCGACGCTCGCCTGCGCGGGCTGGCCGCGACCACTGGCGTGCGCTGCGCCTACGACATCGTCGATCTCGCCGCCGCCGCCGCGCTCGTCGTCGAACCCTTCTGTGGAGAGCCCTGAATGCAGCCGTCGTCACGCGCGTTGTCGGCCTCGATCCTTGCGTCGGCGGCTTTGGTACTGGTCGCCAGCTCCGTCGCTTGCGCCGTGGCGCTCCGCGCCGACGGGGTCGGGCTCTACCCAGACGCCAGCGGCGACGACAGTGGGGAGCTGGCCTCACGCGCGCTGGAGCCCCCCTGTGACGGCTGGGGCTGCGGCGAGACGGCGGACGTATGTCCAGCGCTGCTGGCGCGCACGTGCGGCGGGTGCGCCGAGAGCGCGGCCTGCGCCGCGGCGACGTTGCTGGCGCGCTACGAGCCCGACGGGTGCGCCGCGGCGCTCGCCGACGAGCAGACCTACCCGGCGTGCACGCTGTCGTCGTGCGCGACGCTGATGAAGCGCGTGTGTGGCGGCGCGCCTCCGACGGCGGCGTGCGTCGACAACCCCGGCTGCGGGCCGGCGCAGGTGCTGTCGCAGCGGGCGACGGATCCGGCCGCCGCCACCGACGCCATCGCGGCGGCGGAGGCGTCGTGCGCGGCGGCGTTGACGGACGCGGCGGTGTTCGCCGCTTGCGGCTCGTGAGCGTCCGTCGACGTTGCGCTGCGCGGGACGGTGCGCGGGACGGTGCGCGGGACGGTGCGCGGGACGGTGCGCGGGACGGTGCGCGGGACGGTGCGTGTCGGTGCGGGCATCCGGTCGGGCGGGCGCGGTAGGGTCCCGCGCGTGTCGGCCTCGGAGATCCGCCTCGGCTCGTTCGTGCTCGAGCGCCCCATCGCGCGGGGCGGAATGGCCGAGGTGTGGCGTGGGGTGCACACCGGCGAGCAGATGCCGGCGGCGGTGAAGGTGTTGACGGGGCCGCGCGCGCGCGACGAGGCGTACGTGCGGGCGCTGAAGAACGAGATCAGCGCGGTGGCCCGGCTCGACCACCCGGGGATCATCGTGCTGTACGACCGCGGCGAGGTCACCGGCCTCGCCGAGGAGCAGAGCGGCGGACGCCTGACGAAGGGCAGCCCGTGGTTCGCGATGGAGATGTGCTCCCACGGCGCGCTGTCGCCGCGGCGGTTCCCGCTGCCGTGGCGTCCGACGCGGCTGCTGCTGCTGTCGTTGCTCGACTCGCTGGCCCACGCCCACGCGCGCGGCGTCGTCCATCGGGACTTGAAGCCAGGCAACATCCTGCTGTCGGCGCCCGACGACCCGCGCCCCGGCCTGAAGCTTTCGGACTTCGGCATCGCCCAGGCCCTCGACCACGACGGCGCCGCCGCCGACGCGCACTCGGGTACGCCGCGCTACATGGCGCCGGAGCAGTTCGCTGGCCGCGCCCGCGCCATCGGCCCGTGGACCGACCTGTATGCCCTTGGCTGCATCGCGTTCCAGCTGGCGACGGGGCAGGCGCCGTTCGCCGGCGACCCGCTGCGCCTCGCCGTCGCCCACAGCCACGACCCGGTGCCGACGATGCGCGGCGTCCACGAGTCGTTCCCGCCGGGGTTCGAGGCGTGGATGCTGCGGCTGCTCGAGAAGGAGCCCCGCGATCGCTTCCGCGTCGCCGCCGACGCCGCCTGGGCGCTGCTGCAGCTGTCCCCCAACGACGAGACCACGCTGAGCTCGGGCTCGTGGGCCGACGCGCTGCGCTCGCTGCGGCCGCGGCCGCTGTACCCCGACGACGCGCCGTCGAACCACGCCGCCCCCGACGACACCGACGCCCACACCCTCGACAGCGGCGAGCCCGACCCCACGCCGCCCCCGCCGTCTTCGACGGCGGGGCGCGACGACGCCACCGGCCCGCAGCAGGCGCCCATCGCCCGCCCTGAGGACGTGCACGTCGTCGTCGTCCAACACGGCGAGATGCCGACCTCGCCGGGCCGCGCGCCCCGGGGGATGTCGCTGCCGCCGGCGCCGCCGGCCGCGTCCGCCGAGGGGCCGCTGCCGCCGGACGAGACCGGCGTCGCCCGCCTCGGCGACGAGGACCCGTTCGCGCAGATGCTCACCGCGGCGTCGACGGCGCGCGACGGCGACGACCTCACCACCAGCGCCCGCCGCCGCCGGCCGCCACCGCCGCCGCGCGGCCGACCCGACGGCAACGACGACGATGGCGACGACGGCGACAACAACGGCGGCGACGGTGACGACGGAACCAACCCGTGGACGTGGGGCGCCAAGGGCCCGTGGACCGAGTTGGTGGCGCTGCGCGAGCAGCGCGCCCGACGCGACGTCGACATCTACGCCCCCATCGGCGGCGCGCTCGCGAGGCCGGCGCGCGGGCGAGCGAGCGAGCTGTTCGGCGCGCTCGTCCAGGAGCGCGCCGCCGCCCTGCCCCCGCCCCTGCCGCCCTCGTGGCGACGCCCCGACGAGGACGCGCTCCTGCCCGGCGCGGCGCGCACGCGGCGCCTGCTGGGCGCCGGCCTTGGGCTGTTCGGGCTGCGGCAGCCGCCGTTCGTCGGGCGCATCGTCGAGCGCTCGCGCCTGTGGTCGCTGCTGCAGCGCGCCCACCGGCCGCCCGACGGCGCGCCGCCGCGCGACAGCGTCGTCGTCGTCCGCGGCCCCGCCGGCGTCGGCCGCAGCCGGCTGTGCGCGTGGTTCGCCGAGCGCGCCGCCGAGGTCGGCGCGGCCCACGCCTTGATCGCGCACCACGGCGCCGAGGACGGCGCGTTCGCCGGGCTCGTCGCCGCGCTACTGCGGCAGGCGCGCGCCGGCGGGCTGCGCGCCGGCGCCCTGCGGGTCGCGCTCGAGTCGGCGTGGCCGCATCTCGACAACGACGACATCGCCGCCCTCGCCCGCTTCTTTGAGGATCCCGCGCGCCTGTCGCGTCCCGAGGCCCATGCGCTGCTGCGGCGCGCGCTCGGCGCCATCGCCCACGAGCGGCCCGTCGTGCTCGTACTCGAGGACGCCCACGCCACACTCGACGCCGTCGTCTTCGCCGCCGCCCTCGCCGCCGGGTCGGTCGCCGGCGACGGCGGTGCGCCCGGGCGCTGCGGCATCGTCGTGCTGCTCGAGGTCGGCGACGAGGCGCTGGTGGAGCACCCGCCAGTGGCGCTGGCCACCGGCGCGCTGTGCGCCGCCGCCGACGCCGTCGCGGACCTCGACGGCGAGCACGACGGCGACGTCGAGCCCCCCGGCGAGCACGACGCCGCGGTGGCGGTGCTGGCGTTGCGTCCGCTGCCCGAGCGCGACCACCGCCGGCTGGTCGAGGGTCTGCTCGGGCTCGAGCCCGGCCTCGCCGAGCTGGTGGCGCGGCGCAGCGGCGGCAGCCCGCGCTTCGCCGTCGAGCTGGTGGGCGACCTCGTCGAGCGCGGCGTGCTCGAGCCGGCGCCGGCGGGGTTCGCGCTGCGCGCCGGCGCCGCCGTCGCCGTACCCGACGACGTGCACGCGGCGTGGTCGGCACGCCTGCAGCGGCTGCTGTCGACGTTGCCGGCCGACGCGCGTGTGTGCCTCGAGCTGGGCGCGCTGCTCGGCCGCGACGGCGAGGACCGCGAGTGGCGCGAGGTGTGCGTCGCCGCCGGGCTGCGGGATGCGCACGCGACCATCGCCGCGGTCACCGACGCGCTCGAGCGGGCGCGCTTCCTCGTCGTCGACCACGGCGTACTGCGCTTCGCGTCGGCGTCTCTGCGCGAGTCGATGGTGCGGCTGGCGGCCGAGGCGGGGCGCGCCGAGCAGAGCCACCGCGTGATCGCCGACGTGCTGCAGCGCAACGGCCGCACGACGCTGGCGGACCGCGAGCGCTGCGCCCGCCACCTGCTGCAAGGGGGACAGGTGCGCGAGGGCCTGCCCTTGTTCCTGCAGGTGACAGCGGCGACGCTGTCGGCGCAGGGCTCGGGGCTGGCGCTGGCGCTCGTCGACGAGATCTTCGCCGCCCTCGACACCCACGCCCTGCCCGACGACGACCCGCTGCGCGACATGGCCATGGGCCTGCGGGCGCGGGCGCTCATCGAGGCCGGGCGCTACGCCGAGGGCGCGATGTGGGCGCGGCTCGTCGGCGAGGGCGCGCCGCTGGTGGCGCGCCTGTGGGCGGGCCGGGCGCTGGCCCGCGCCACGCTGCTGCAGGGCGATCTCGACGTCGCCGTCGACCGCTACCGCGGGCTGCTGGCGCTGGCCGAGCAGAGCGCACCGGCGCGCGACGAGGCCGACGCCGGGAACGAGCGGGCCGCCCTCGACGACGCCGTCGACGACGCGCTGCTCGGGCTGGCCGACGGCCACTACTACCGCGGGCAGCTGCCCGAGGCGGCGTCGACGCTGGCGCGGGCGCTCGGCCGCGCCGAGGCCCGAAACGACGACGCCGCGGTGGCGCAGTGCCTGTGGGCGATGGCCTTCGTCGCGATGTGGCGCGGCGACGACGGCGAGGCCCGCGTGTTGCTGGCGCGGCAGCAGAAGATCGCGCGCCGCGCCGGCCTGAAGGTGCTCGGCGCCCTCGGCCGGAACGCCCTCGGCGACGTCGAGCGGCTCGCCGGCGACCGCGACACCGCGCGCCGGCACTACGAGGAGGCCGAGCGCCAGCTCGCCACCTGCGGCTCGGGCAAGGCGCGGGTGGCGGCGCTGAACCGCGCCCTGTGCGACGCCGAGGACGACGTCAACGGCGCCGTCGCCCGCGTCGAGCAGCTGCTCCCCGACGTCGAGCGCGCCGGCGAGCGCTCGCTGTTGTCGGCGTGTCACGGCGTGCTGGCGCTCGGCGCGCTGAAGGCGGGCGACGGCTCGGCGGTGGATGCGCACTGCGCGGCGCTGCTCGAGCCGCTGAAGCAGGGCGTGCGCGACGGCGAGCTAGCGGTGGTAGCCGAGCAGATCGCGGCGGCCGCCGCCCGCGCCGGCGACAGCTGGCGCGCCGGGATCGCCGCCACCTGGGCCCGCGAGGTGTGGCGCGCCCTCGGTCGCACCGACCGCGCCCCGCTGTGACGAAGCGGCCGCCGACCCACGCCGATCAGGACGCCGGGCGCCCGACCACGAAGAGCCTTCATCCGCCGCCCGGCGCGCTCGGTGCTGAAGAACCCATGGCGTTCTTCGACACCCCGCCGAGGGCTGTGTCTCGGGTGGGGGGCCCATTCGAGCTTTGCTCGACGGGGGGCGGGTCTGGAACAGACCTGCCAGAGGGATAGCAGGCCGTGGTGAAACGCCGGCGGCGTCTTCGCCACAGCCTGCTAGGCTGCGCCGTCGTGAACGTGTCGTCACGCCCTCGTGTCGTTGCGCCCGCCGTCGTCGCGCCCGCCCTCGTCGCGCCCGCCCTCGTCGCGCCCGTCGTCGTCGCGCCCGTCGTCGTCGCGCCCGTCGTCGTCGCGCCCGTCGTCGTCGCGCCCCTTGTCCACAGGCTGGCTCCGCTGCTGGCGGTGGCGCTGCTCGCCGCGACGCCGGCGTGGGCGGCCCGCGGCCGCGGCGCTGAGGCGCTCGACGTCGTGGTGCTGCCGTTTGCGGCGCTGTCGAGCCGCGCCGCGCAGACCGAGGCGAAGGAGAGCCTCGAGCTCGAGCTCGAGCTCGTCGACAACGCCCGCGTGCAGTCGTCGGAGGCGTTGGAGCAGGACCTCGAGGCCCTGGGCGAGGACGCCTTCGCGCCACGCTCGCTGTCGGGCGTGCTCAAGCGCCGAGGCATCGAGGTCCTCGTCGCCGCGCCGGCGGGCCTCGGGCGGCCCACCGTCGTCGCCTTCGCCGCCGATGGCCAGCCCCGCGTCGTCAAGGAGCTGCCGCGCGGCGCCGCCGCCGACCAGCTCGCCGCGACGACGATGGCGGCGCTGAAGCCGGCGCTCGGCAAGTGGGCCAAGCTGAAGCCCCTGCCCCTGCCCGCGACCGGCGGCGGGCGCGGCCGCGGCGCCGTCGACGACGACGACGTCCTCGCCGAGGCCGACCGTCCCCGCCGCGCCCCCCGTGAGGACGACGATGGAGCGGCGCCCCGTCTACCGCGCGGCGGGCGCGACGCCCGCGGCCGCGACCCCGGCGACAACGGCGAGGCGACGCCGACACCGCGCAAGAGCGGGCGCGACGACAGCGGGCGCAGCCGGCGCCGCGGCGATGACGGCGACGCCGAGGAGAAGCCGGCGTCACGCGCCCTCGAGGAGGCCTCGCCGCGCGAGCGGCGGGCGCTGGACGGCGACGACGACAACGCGCTCGGCGAGCGCCAGCGGCGCTCGCCGAGCGCGCTCGATGACGAGAGCATCGACGGCGCCGTCGGCCAGGTGAAGTCCGGTCACCTGATCGCGGTCTCCGGCGCGTTCGACGGGGCGACGTGGCGCTACGACTTCACGAGCAACGCGGTGGCGCCGCTGCCGGTGGTGGCGAACTTCTATCCGGGGGGCTCGCTGCGCTTCGACCTGTGGCCGTTCGAGTTCATCGGCGTCGACGCCACCGTCGCCTTCGCGGCGGTGCGGTTCCAGATCCGCCCCAGCGGCGCCGCCGGCGTCGAGAACGCCGTCACGGTGTCGCCCGAGAGCTTCGGCTCGCTCCACCTGAACCTCGGCGGCGCCGTGCGCGGGCGCTACCTCGTGCGCTTCGCCGACGACGGTCCGCTGCGTATGGTGGGCCTCGGCGGTCGGCTCGGCTACCGCTCGTGGTCCGCGTCCATCGAGACGCAGGTCATCCAGGGCACGCAGACCAAGCTCACCATCGTGCCGGGCTTCCAGTTCCGCGGCCTCGCCGTCGGGCCCGAGCTCTACCTGCCCATCTTCGTCGCCAACCGCCGCTTCGAGTTCGAGCTGAAGACCGAGGCCATGCCCCTGACCTTCTACGGCGAGACCCCCGACAACCCCGGCGCCTCCTCGGTGGCGTTCGGCGCCCACGGCGAGCTGCTCGCCCGCTTCGACGTGCTGTCGGGCGTCTTCGTCGAGGTCGCCGGCAAGGGCACCGCGGCGGTGATCACGTTCGAGGGCCAGGGCGACCGCGTCACCACCATCGCCGGCAGCGCCGAGCCCGTCGTCCTGCAGGGCGGCAACGCCCGCAACTACGCCCTCGGCTTCTCGGTGGGGCTCGGCTTCCTCTACTGAGCGCGGCGGCGCCGGCCCGCCCGCCTTGCTGCACTGCACCACGCACTTGACGGCGTGATGTTGCAATGCAACAACGCATCCGCACAAAAAACCGACGCGTCGGCGTCGCCTCGTGGGGTGCAGCATGTCCCAGGTCCGATTGGCGCGCGCCGCCGTGTTCCTGCCCGAGGGAAGAGAGAGGGCGGCCGAGATCGCAGCGCACAGCGGCTTGCCCGAGGCGGTGGTGGCGACGAAGCTGGGCATCGTGCAGAAGCGTCGCGCGCCGGCGGACCTGCACCCCAGCGAGATGGCGGTGCGGGCGGCGCGGCTGTGCTTAGACAGCGTCGACCCCGACAGCGTCGACGTGATCGTGTGGACGGGCAGCGAGTACAAGGATCACGTCGTGTGGACGGCGGCGATCCACGTGCAGCGCCTGCTCGGCTGCCGGCGCGCCTTCGCCTTCGACCTGTCGGCGCGCTGCTCGACGGGCATCCTCGGTCTCAAGCTGGCCGCCGACCTGCTGGCGGCGAACCCGTCGTACCGGCGCATCCTGCTGTGCGGCGGCCACCGCACCGGCGACCTCGTCGACTACACCGACCGAGCGACGCGCTTCCTGTACAACCTCGCCGACGGCGGCAGCGCGATGCTGGTCGAGCGCGGCGACGGCGACGGCGACGGCGACGGCGGCAACGCGCTGCTCGACGCGAAGATCATCACCGACGGCGACTTCTCCGAGGACGTCGTGCTGCCCGCCGGCGGCACGAAGACGCCGGTGCGCGCGCGGCCCGACCCGGCCTCGACGTTCCTGCGCGTGCCCGACCCCGAGGGCATGAAGGGCCGCCTCGACAAGGTCAGTCTCGACAACTTCCTCGACGTCATCCGCGGCGCCGCCGGTGGCAGGAAGATCGGGTACCTCGCGCTGCTGCACATGAAGCGGTCGGCCCACGATGGCATCGTCGACGCGCTGGAGCTCGCCCCCGAGCGCGCGCTCTACCTCGACCATTACGGCCACTTCGGCTCGCCCGACCAGGTGCTGTCCCTGGGCCTCGCCGAGCAGCGCGGGCTCTTGTCTCCGGGCGACGTCGTCGTCTTCGCCTCGGCGGGGCTTGGCTACATGTGGGCGGCGATGTCGTTCACGTGGCAGCGGCCGACGTTCTCGCCGGCGGCGCTGGCGGCGCTGCGCTGAGCATCAGCGCTGATGCTCAGCGCTGGGCATCAGCGCTGGGCATCAGCGCTGGGCATCGGCGCTGGCGATCGGCGCTCAGTCGTCACGCCAGCGACCGCTGACGTCGATTCGGCTGCCTCCGGTGGCCAGCCGGCGCGCCGGGCGCTGCACCGTCGACTGCACCGTGACGCCCACCGCGGCGGCGGTGGTGCGGGCTGAGACGTGCATCGTCACCTCGCGCTCGCCGCGCGCGAGCGCCGCGGCGGCGATGGCGTCGAGCGCCGCCAGGCCCTCGGCGTCGAGCAGCTCGCTCGCCGACAAGTGCAGATCGAGCGGCAGCACCTCGTCAGCGCCGAGGTCGGCGAACTCGTCGGGCGACAGCACAACGCTGCGCTCGAACGCGCCGTCGAGCACCAGCGAGAACGGCACGCGCACGACGCTGCGGTAGAAGCCCTCGACGAGCTCGACCTTGCGAGGCTTTGCCGGATGGGCCGGCGCACCTTCAGCATCGACGTCGCTGGCGTCGACCTTGGCCGGGGCGCCGTCGGGGTCGGCGTCACCCACGTCACCACCCACGCCGTCGGCGGGAGCGCCGTCGGGATCGGCGTCGCCCACGTCGCCACCCACGCCGTCGGCGGGGGCGCCGTCGGGGTCGGCGTCGCCCACGTCGCCACCCACACCGTCGGCGGGGGCGCCGTCGGGGTCGGCGTCGCCCACGTCGCCGCCCACGCCGTCGGCGGGAGCGCCGTCGGGGTCGGCGTCGCCCACGTCGCCGCCCACGCCGTCGGCGGGAGCGCCGTCGGGGTCGGCGTCGGCCACGTCGTCGACGAAGCCGCCGACGGCGACGTCGCCGAGGGGCTGGCGGGTCTCGATGGCGATGGTGCCGTGCACGACGGCAGTGTGGCCGGGGAGCGCCGCGTCAATGGCGCCGTTGGCGTCGGCGCCCTCGTCGGCAGCGGTGCTGCCGGTGGCGCGGTAGGGCGCGAAGCCGACGAGCAGCCTGCCCCCCGACGACGGCACCGCCCACACGCGCTCGCCGCCGACGTCGGCGCCGAAGCCGGTGCGCGCCGCCAGCTCGTAGTGGAACAGCAGCGGATCGTCGGCGGTGACGACGACGTCGCCCTGATCGCCGGCCACCGGGCTCTGCAGCCGGGCGCGCGGCGCGTGGGCCACGACCTCTTCGATGAGCACGCGGCCGCCGCTGCGGTCGGACAGCTCGACGGTGCCGTCGAGCAGCACCCGCGGCAGCACCGTGACCGCCACCGTGTCGACATTGGGCTCGACGCCGCAGGCCGTCACCGCAAGCGCCCACGCCAAGGCCGCCCCGGAGCGACGAGGACGCAGCGACGACGACGACCAGAGACGCCTGAGCACGACCCACCCGCTCCTGCGCGGCGCCGCGGTGGCTGGACAGGGCGTCCGGACACGGCGCGTCGACGCGCGATTAGCAGCCAGCATGGCCGACGGCCGACCCGCTGACAAGCGTGCGGCTCCGGCACACCGTGCCCGCCGCGATCGCTGCGGCGGATGAACAGTGCATGGGACGGGCCAACGCATCGTCAGCGAGCACCCGCCGCTGCCGTGGCGCACGAGGGGCCGCAGCGTCACGGGCCCCCCTGCCGCGCGAACACCCAGCCGTCGTCGTCGCCGTAGAGCACGGCGATGCTCACCCGCGCGCCGCCGTCGCCGCCGACCTTTTCGTCGCCGTCGTCGGCGCGCCCGGCCGTGCAGCCGGGCGGCGCGAGCTGGATGCACGCCACGAGGCCGACGAGCGCGAGCAGAGTCCGCGGCCAGACCTCGCCGATGCTTGCGCGCACGGCGCCCCTGGAGCCGACATCGCACGGCCGCGTCGAGGCAACGAGTGGTGGGCCGACGACTCCGGCGAACACGGTACCAGCAGCGACGAAGGGCGCCCATGGGGCGCCCTTCGTCGCTGCTGGCGAGCGCAGCGCTCAGCTCACTTGCCGCCGGCCTTGGCGATGATCTGCTCGGCGATGGCGTTCGGCACCTGGTCGTAGTGCGAGAACTCCATCGTGTAGCTGGCGCGGCCCTGCGTCTTGCTGCGGATCGCGTTGGCGTAGCCGAACATCTCGGCGAGCGGCACGTTGGCGGTGACCACCTTCATGCCGGCGCGCTCCTCCATGCCCTGCACCTGACCACGGCGCGAGTTCAGATCGCCGATGACGTCGCCCATCCAGTCCTCGGGCGTGACGACCTCGACCTTCATCAGCGGCTCGAGGATGATCGGCGTCGCCTTCCGGGCCGCCTCCTGGAACGCCTGCGACGCGCAGATCTCGAACGTGCGCGCGTCGGAGTCGACCTCATGGTAGGCGCCGTCGGTCAGCGAGACCTTGACGTCGACCACGGGGTAGCCGGCGCGGATGCCGCGCAGCAGCGCGCCTTCGACACCCTTCTGCACGCCCGGGATGAACTCCTTGGGCACCGAGCCGCCGACCGTGTCGTTGATGAACTCGAAGCCCTTGCCCGCCTCATTGGGCTCGACGACGATGCGCACCTTGGCGAACTGGCCCTTGCCGCCCGTCTGCTTCTTGTAGGTGTTGTCCTCTTCGATGCGCTTGGTGACCGTCTCGCGGTAGGCGACCTGCGGCTTGCCGACGTTGGTCTCGACGCCGAACTCGCGCTTCAGACGGTCGACGATGATCTCGAGGTGCAGCTCGCCCATGCCGGCGATGGTCGTCTGCCCCGTCTCCTCGTCGGTCTTCAGGCGCAGCGACGGATCTTCGGCGGCCAGACGGCCAAGGCCAGTGCCCATCTTCTCCTGGTCGGACTTCGACTTCGGCTCGATGGCCAGCGTGACGACGGCCGGGGGCACCGTCAGGCGCTCGAGCACGATCGGGTGATCTTCGGAGCAGATTGTGTCGCCGGTGACGCACTCCATCCCCATCGCCGCGCAGATGTTGCCGGCGAAGCACTCCTCGATCTCGTTGCGCTTGTCGGCGTGCATCAGCACCAGGCGGCCGATGCGCGTGCGCTTGCCGGTGCGCGCGTTCAGGATCGTGTCGCCCTTCTTCAGCACGCCCGCGTACACGCGGATGAACGTCAGCTGACCAAACTTGTCGTTCAGCAGCTTGAACGCCAGCGCCGTGAGCGGCTCGGCGTCGTCAGCCTTGCGCAGGAGCTCCTTGCTCTCGTCGCGCAGGTCCTTGCCCTTCACCGACGGGATGTCGATGGGCGACGGCAGGTAGTCGAGCACCGAGTCGAGCAGGTACTGCACGCCCTTGTTCTTGAACGACGAGCCGCAGAACGTCGGCACCAGCTTCAGGCCGATGGTCGCCTTACGCAGCGCCGGCACCAGCTCCTCTTCCTTGATGTCCTCGCCGTTCAGGTACTTCTCGGCGATGGCGTCGTCGACGTCAGCGAGCTGCTCGATCAGCTTGTCGCGCCAGATCTGCGCCTGCTCGTTGAACTCGGCGGGAATGTCATTCAGCTGGTACTCGGCGCCCATGTCCTCGTTCTTCCAGGTGATCGACTTCATGCGGACGAGATCGATCAGGCCCGTGAACGACGCCTCGGAGCCGATGGGCAGCGTCATGACGGCGGGCTTCGCCTTCAGGCGCTCGACGATCATGTCGACGCAACGGAAGAAGTTGGCGCCCGTGCGGTCGAGCTTGTTGACGTAGCACATGCGCGGAACGCCGTAGCGGTCGGCCTGGCGCCACACGGTCTCGGACTGCGGCTCGACGCCGGCGACGCCGTCGAACACGACGCAGGCGCCGTCGAGGACGCGCAGCGAGCGCTCGACCTCGATGGTGAAGTCGACGTGCCCGGGGGTGTCGATGATGTTGATGCGGTACTCGGGGTTCGTCTTGGCGTCGAACCCCTCTTGGCCGATGCGGCGACGCCACGAGCAGGTCACGGCGGCCGACGTGATCGTGATGCCGCGCTCGCGCTCCTGCTCCATGTAGTCGGTCGTCGTCGCGCCGTCGTGCACCTCGCCGATCCGGTGCGTCATGCCCGTGTAGAACAGGATGCGCTCCGTCGTCGTCGTCTTGCCGGCATCGATGTGGGCGATGATGCCGATGTTGCGGGTGCGCTCGAGGGGGAAGTCGCGGGCCATGGTCTTCTCCAAAAAGAACCGGGGACGGGTTCGATCCGACGGCGTCTGTAGACAGCACCGCACCCGATCATGCAAGCCCCCACCGTCGGGGCGGTACGGCGTCACTCGGTCGTCGTCGTCGTCGTCGCCCGGTGCGGGTCCCGCTCGCGGCGCAGCCGCGCCAGCACTCCGGCGAACCCGTGGCTCTGCACCCGCACCCGCGGCAGCCGCCACAGCCGCCGGCGAGGCAGCGCGTACAGCTCGGCGACGCAGCTGACGCGCACGCACCCTGCGCCTTCGAGTCCCGGCGTCGCCGGCGTCACCGGCGTCACCGGCGTCACCGGCGTCACCGGCGTCACCGGCGTCACCGGCGTCACCACTGTCACCTCGTGGCCGAGCGCCCCACGGAACACCACCAGCCGCCCCGCCCGGGGCGCCACCTCGGCCACCACGTCGTCGCCGCGCGAAAGCCGCAGCGCCCCGCCTGTCATCCCCGCCGGCACGTCGACATACAGGACCACCACCGCCCGCGGCGACAGCGGCGCGTCGTCTCCCGGCCGCGCCGTCGCCACGCCGAGCGTCGCGTCGACGTGCCGCCCGACGCCCGCGCCCGGCGGCACCGTCAGCACGTTCAGGTACAGCGCGTTCACCCGGCCGAGCCACGATGACGCCACGCGCTCGAAGAGCCCCGGCCGGAACAGCCGCGCCCACACCGCCTCGTGCAAGGCCACAGCGACGAACGGCCGCAGCCACGGCACCCGCGCCAGCGCGTCGTCGACCGCGCGGACGTGGCAGGCGACGCCAAAGCCGCGCGTGGCGGCAAAGCCGCCGTCGAGCTGGCTCGCCCCCGGCAGCTTCGACGACGCGATGGCGGCGCGCAGCCCCTCGACCACCGCGTCGTCCACAAAGCCGTCGTCGACGACCAGCAGCCCGGGCAGCTCCAGCGGCGAAGGCAGCGTCGGCGACGACACCAGCGTCGGCAACGACACCGTCGAGCGCGACGTCACCGCCGCTTCTTCTTCATGATGAACGGGATGTGGACCTGGTCTTCTTTGTAGTCGAGGCAGGTGGCCAGCATCATCAGGTTCACACCCAGACGAAACGCGCGCTCGCGCTGGGTGTCGCCGTCAGGCTCGCACTCGAAGCGCCAGGTGCCGAAGCGGTCGCGCTCGAAGGCGCCGAGCAGGTCGTTCTTGCTGACGACGACGGCGGTGCGGTTGCCGAGGTCGATGCCCTCGAGGGTCTCGTCCAGGCGCAGCCGCCCCTCGGCGCGCGGGATCAAGAAGAAGCTCTTCATGACCACGTGGTCGGCGGGCAGCCGGCGACGGGTCAGGCCGGGCAGCATGAGGTCGAGCTCGCGGGCGGCGTCGAGCAGGAACGGGTCCGACGGCGACGGCGCGTCGACGACGAGCATGCCGCCGTAGCGCAGGTGCCGCTCGAGGCGGGCGCGCGCCGCCGGGGTCCACGCTGGCATCGGGCCCTCGCCGGTCAGGAACAGCAGCGGCTGCCAGAACAAGGCGCCCGCCTCGTCGCTGCCGTCGTCGTCGAGGCTGACCACCGTGCGCTCGCGGGCGACGTTGATGCTCGTGCGCTTGCCGGTCTCCCACAGGAGTCGTCGCAGCGCCTCGGGGCGGTGATCCCACTGGCCGCCGTGGCGGACGACGCCGATGGACAGCTCGCTGGTGGGGCCAATGGCGCGGGCCGACCCGCTGCCGAGGGCGAACGCGCACGCGGACGCGACAGACGACGTCAGGAAGCGGCGACGAGCAAGCACGTCAAGACCATAGCAGCCCGCGAGGACGACGCGACCCCGGGCTGGCGGTCGCGGCGCGACTGCCGCACCGGGACTGTTGCCCGGCCCGGGATTTGAGAGAGACTCGCGCAACTGCGGTGGGACGGCCGTGTTCGTTGCCGCGCGGGAGGAACCAATGAAGCAAATCCATGTGCTGCCGCTGGCCTTGTTGTTGCCCCTCGGCGTCGCCCTGTCGGCCTGCGGCGCCGGCGGCGAGGGCGAGGGCGAGGGCGAGGGCGAGGGCGAGGGCGAGGGCTGCGCGATCGGCGAGATCACGGCGGACACAACGCTGTCGCCGTCGTCGTGCGCGGTCTACACGCCCGATTGCGACATCAATGTCCGTGACGGTGCAACGCTGACGATCGCGGCGGGCACCGAGATCCGCTTCGCCGAGGGCTGCTGGCTGTTGAACGAGGGCGGCACGCTGTTGGCCAACGGCACCGCCGACGACCCCATCGTGCTGCGCTCGACGACCGATGACGCCAGCGCGGGCAGCTGGATCGGCGTGGTGCTCCGGCCCGAGAGCGCGCGCACGACGCTGTCGTTCGTCACCGTCACCGACGCCGGCCAGGACGCCTCGGGTGGCAAGGGCTGCCTGACCGTCGAGGAGGGCGCCGGCCGCGTCGACGTCGGCGACTCGACGTTCACCAACTGCGATCGCGTCGGCGTGTATAGCGTCGAGCCATTCGACTCGTTCGTGCGCAACACCGTGCGCGACGCGACCGCGGGCCTGCGGCTGGCCCCTGACGTCATTGGCTCGATCGTCGAGGCGGTGACCTTCGAGGGCGTCGCGCGCAACGAGCTTCTGCCCGGCATCGTCAGCGAGACGGCGACGTGGCTATCGCTGGGCCTGCCCTGGGTGCTCGAAGGCGACCTCGAGGTCGAGGGCGACGGCAGCCCGGCGCTGACCATCGCGGCGGGCAACGAGCTGCGCTTCTCCGACGCGAGCTGGCTCATCACCGGCGGCGACGCGCCCGGCCGCCTGATCGTGGCGGGCACCGCCAGCGAGCCGGTGGTCTTTAGCGCCGTCGACGCCGGCGCCGGCGAGGGCGCATGGATCGGGCTCGTGTTCCTCAACAACACGCTGTCGGGCTCGTCGATCAGCCACGCCGTGATCCAGCAGGCCGGGCAGCCCATATCCAACGGACAAGGGTGCCTGACCGTCTACAACACCAACGCCAACGTGCTGGCCATCGACCACACGACCTTCCGCCGATGCGAAGGCGCCGGCGTCGCCGTGCTCGAGCCCGGCGCCCAGTTCGCCGCCTTCGCCAACAACACCGTCGAGGACAGCGAGGTCGGCCTGTCGATGGCGCCCAACACCGTCGGGTCGCTGGACACGGCGACGACGCTCACTAACGTCGCGCGCAACGAGCTGCGCCCGGGGATCGTGGTGAGCACGGCGACGTGGCCGACCGAGTCGGTGGACTGGCACGCGCTGGGCGACGTCGAGGTCGAGAACGACAGCGCCGGCATCGCCACGCTGACGCTGAGCGGCGGCACGTACCGGTTCCGCACCGGCTTCTGGCTGTCGATCGGTGGCGACGGCGGCGGCGCGCTGAACGCCACGGGCGCCACGTTCGCCTCCACCGACGCGGAGGCGACGTCGCCGTCCTGGATCGGGCTCGTGTTCGGCGAGGCCACCGCGTCGTCGACGCTGACCAACGTCACGGTGCGGCAGGCGGGCGAGGACTACGCCGGCGGCAACAGCGGCATCAGGCTGCAGAACACCGGCAGGTCGGTGACGCTGGTGTCGCCGACGTTCGCAAACAACGGCCAGACCGACGTCTACGTCGACTGCGAGTCCCAGCCGACGTTGACGGACATGGGCGGCGCCCTCGTCGTCTACCAGCCCAACTGCACCTGACCGGCTGACGGCAGGCTTCGCCGCCGTCGCCAGAAAGCACGCGGGGAGCCCGAAGGGGCTCCCCGCGTGCTTTCTGGCTTTCGTGCGTTCGCGCCGCCGTCAGCGGCGCGCGGGCTGCGCCGGACGACGACGACGCAGGAGCAGCGCGAGGGCCGCGAGCGGCAGGGCGCCGCCGGCGCCGCCCTGCGCGCAGTTGAAGATGTACGCGCTGCCGTCGTCGGTGTCGTCGACGGCGTCGTCGCCGTCGCCGTCGCCGTCGGAGCCGGCGGCGGTGTCGTCGTCGTTGCGCGTCTCGCCCTCGCCGCCTTTGTCGACCGGCGACACGTAGTCCGGCGGCACGCAGATGCGGGTCACGAGCGGCGGCCCGCAGTCGGTGTTGCCCTGCTCGTCGGTGGCGCACGGCTCGGTCGCGGCCTCTTCGACGCAGACGAAGCCGTCGCTGCAGTCGGCGGCGTCGGTGCACTCGACGCGGACGAGCTGGCAGGCGCCGCTCGTCGGCGCGTCGCTGCAGTCGCACGACTCGTTGCCGGCGGAGTCGATGGAGCACGTGCAGTCCTCGGCCTGCTCGCAGGTGAAGCCGGGGCCGCAGTCGGCGTCGGTGGCGCACTCGTCGAGCCAGCGCGGGCCGCAGAACGACACCGTCTCGGTGGTGCAGTCGGGCGCAGACGGCGGCGGGCACTCGCAGGGCGGGTCGTTGGTGGGGTCGCCGTCGCCGTCGCCGCTCCCGTTGTCCGGGCAGGCGCAGCCTTCGCTGGCGCAGCTCTCGACCGTCTGGGTGATGCAGACGGTGCCGTCGCCGCAGTCGGCGTCGGTGGTGCACGACGGCGGCGGCGGCGGCGTCTGCTCACCGTGCGGCGAGCAGACGCCGCTCCCGGGGCAGTCGACAGGGACGCAGTCCGGGTCGGCGGAGTCGCAGGTCGCCGGGCAGTCGAACACGGCGCAGAACTGGTCGTCGGCGCAGTCGCTGTCGGTGGTGCAGGCGACACCCGGCGGCGGGGCGGCGACGCAGACGCCGGTGCAGGCCGCCGGCTCGCAGGCCGGGTCGTCGGGGTCGCAGGTCGGACAGTCGGGGGTCTGACAGGTCGCGCCGAGCGGGCACTCGGCGTCGCTGCTGCAGCTGATGGCGCCGCCGCCGCCCGGAGGGGGCGGCGGGGGCGGCGGCGGCTCGCCCTGCGCCACGGCGGCGCCGGCGAGGAACAACGGGGTGAGTCCAAGGAGCGTGGCACGCAGGGTCTTCATGGGGTCTCCGGGGTTCCGGCCTCGACAGCAAGGCGCATGCCCCGCCGCGATCCGGTTCGACTGCGGCAACCAGAGCCGCCGACCCTCAGGATTCTGACACCAGCTGCCCAGTGAATGCGACTTCACGGGCGCGCGGCGGGTGCCCCAAAACGAGGCGCGGGGCCCCGAAGGACCCCGCGCGTACCGACCGGGCAGTCCCGGTGGCGGTGCTTCAGCGACGACGACGACGGAGCGCGAGCAGCAGGGCCGCCAGCGAGCCGAAGGCGGGCATCGCGCCCAGGGCGTTCAGCGCGCAGCCGGCCGACGGCGGCGGCTCGGCCTGGTCGTCGCGGTTGTTGTTGCCGTCGCCTTCGCCCTCGCCCTCGCCCTCGCCCTCGCCCTCGCCCTCGCCCGTCGGGCAGGCCGGGAGGTCTTCGTCAGCGGCCACGCAGGTGACGCCGCCCTCGCAGGTGCCGTTGGTGCAGGTGCCGCCTTCGCCGCACTGCTCGTCGCAGGCGCAAGGCTGGTCGCCGCAGGTGGAGCCGAGCAGGGCGCAGTCGAGGGCGATGTTCGAGGTCAGGCCGAAGGTGTTGTCGACATCGGCGAGGCAGATGTTCAAGACGGCGCCGGTGCAGCCGGCGAGGCCCTCGGTGGTGCAGGCCGGACCGACGCGGTCGACGCAGCGGTCGACGACGGCCTGGCCCTCGACGGCGACGGCGCAGGTCATGTTGCCCTCGCACAGGACGGCGCCGACCAGCTCGTTGTCGGCCTCGTCCCCGTTGAGGAACACCGAGAAGCCGATGCAACGCTCGCCCAGGGCCGAGACGCAGCTGACGCCGAAGTCTTCGCAGGCGCCGACGCAGCCGGCGGTGGCGCAGGAGGCGTCGGCGCCGCCCGGACCAAACGCGTTGGCGCACGTGATCGCCGCCTCGACGGGAGCCGCCGGCGCCGTCTGGCTGTCGCAGAACTGGATGGAGCCGTCGGCGTTGCACGTGTTCCTGAACGTGTCGGCGACGCACGGGTCACCGACGGCGGCGAAGGCAGCGCCAGCGGGCAGCAGGGTGGCAGCGGCGAGGAGAGCGCGGAAATTCATCGGGGAGGACCTCGGGCGATCGGAGCGATCGCGAATGGGTGGGACCGTAGCCGACATCCCCCCCCCTGCAAGGCGGATCCCGCCCTGACCGCTCGGACGGACGACCGATGGTCGCCTGCGGCGAAACAGGAGTGAGCAGCAGCACAGGGGTGATCTGCCACGGGTGCGGAATGCGACGAAGCCACGGCACGCTCGTCTGTACCGGCAGCTTTTGTCGACAGCCCGGTCGACAAGGCGTGTCGGCCGGTCGTGTCCGCGGCGCGCGCCTCGCTCGCCGCCACGACGTGGAGGTGCCCCGTGTCGGTCTCGCTCCCCGTGGTCGCGCTTCGTGCTCCCGGCGTGTCGTCGGCCCTGCTGGGCCGGCGGCTCGCCCGCGTCGGCTTCGGCGCAGTGCTCGCGCTGGCGCCGGCCATCGTCGCAGCCGGCTGGCTGTCCCGCGGCGAGTCGGTCCTGCATACCGCGCCTTTGATCGCTCTCGTCTGGGTGGCCGCCGCCCTCGTCGCCGTCGTCGCCGGCCGCTTCGGGCGATCGCGGGCGGCGCTGGCGCAGTTCGACGCGGGGGCCTTCGCCGTCGCCAGCTTCGTCGCACCCGCCGTGGGCGTCGCCGTCGCCGGCCCGTTGTCGCTGCACGCGAGCATCGGTCTGCCGCTGTGGCTGCTCGGCGTCCTCACCGAAGACCCATCGCTGGTCGGCAGCTTCGACTATTGGGTCGGGCTGTCGTTGTGGGGCACCCTGCACGTGCACTTCGCCTTTGCCATCGCGATGGCCCTGGCCGCGCGCCGCCTCGCCGCCGGCGACCACGCCACACGCGTCCGCGTGTGGCCGGCGGTGCTGTTGTCGGTCGTCCCCGGGATCCTCTTGATCTTCCCGCCGTTCCTCGTGCTCGGCACCGGCATCATCCTCGCCGAGGCGTTCCTCGCCGTGGCGCGGGCGTGGTGGCGCGACGATCAGGCGATGGCCGCGGCGGGCTGAAGCCGGGCCGAAGTCCTCGCGCGCCGCGCCTGACCCCACGCCCCGACGCGCCGCTCAGCCTGACGGGGAGCGGCCGTCTTCCAGCCGACGGATGACCTCGGCGAGGCCGTGCGACGCCAACGTCAACACCGCCGCCAGCTCGGTCATCCGGGACGACGTCGGCGACTCTTCGCCCCCCCGCGCCAGCGCCAGCGCCCCGCGCAGCGCTGCCCCCACGATGTCCAACCCCTCCAACGCGTCATCCCGCTCGCTCTGCTCCATGACTTTCTCCTGCCGAGCGGCCCCGGCATCTCTTCCTCGTCGGCGGGGGCGCCGCTGTGCAGCGAACCGGTGCGCCGTGGCGTGATGACGCACCCGTCGTCCTCCCGCGACAGCGGCGGGGGGTCTGGCGCAGACTTCGCGGGGTCGCGCGGGTGGGCGCGCCCGGCGCGGAGACGACGATGGCAGCAGGCGGCGACTGGGAGACGGTGGTGGGCCTCGAGGTCCACGTGCAGCTGAGGACGGCGCAGAAGTTGTTCTCGGTGGCGCCGGTGCGCTTCGGGCAGCCGCCCAACGTCGACATCGACGCCGTCGACGTCGGCCTGCCCGGCGCGCTGCCGGTGCTGAACGACGAGGCGGTGACGCTGGCGCTGCGGCTGGGCGTGGCGCTGGGCTGCACGGTGCGGGCGACGAGCCGCTTTGCGCGCAAGCACTACTTCTATCCGGACAGCCCGAAGGGCTACCAGATCACGCAGGCCGACGAGCCGCTCCTGTCGGACGGCCACGTCGTCATCGACGGCGCCGACGGCCCGCGCGCCATCCCGCTCGTGCGCGCCCACCTCGAGGAAGACGCCGGCAAGAGCGTCCACGACGAGCTCGGCACGCGCCTGGACTGGAACCGCGCCGGCACGCCACTGCTCGAGGTGGTCACGCAGCCGGCGCTGCGCGGGCCTGACGAGGCGATGCGGTTCTTTCGCGCGCTGCGGTCGTTGGCGATGGCGGTGGCGGCGTGCGACGGCAACCTGCAGGAGGGCTCGATGCGCGCCGACGCCAACGTCAGCGTGCGTCGCCGCGGCGCGCCGCTCGGCACCCGCGTCGAGCTGAAGAACATCAACAGCCCGCGCTTCCTGCACGACGCCGTCGCCCACGAGGCGCGACGCCAGATCGCGCTGCTGTCGGCGGGCGGCACGGTGACGCAGGAGACCCGCCTGTGGGACCCCGACCGCGGCGAGAGCCGCGTGATGCGCACGAAGGAGGACGCCCCCGACTACCGTTACCTGGGCGACCCCGACCTGCCGCTGCTCGTCATCGACGAGGCGCGCCTCGACGACGTCAAGGCCACCCTGCCCGAGCTGCCCGCCGCCCGCCGCGCGCGCTACGAGGCGCTGGGCATCGCCACGGGCGCCGCCGCCACCCTCGTCGACGAGCCGGCGACGACGGCGTTCTTCGAGGCGGCGCTCTCCGCCGCCGGCGGCGCCGCGGCGTCGGCGACGCGGGCGAAGGCCGTCGCCAACTGGGTCGTGAACGAGGTGCTCGGTCTGCCCGAGGGCCTCGCGCGCGTGCCGCCTTCGGCGCTCGGTCGGCTGGTCGCCCTCGTCGACGAGGGCGCCGTCGCCGGCCGCGGCGCCAAGGACGTGCTGCGCGCCCTGCACGACACGGACGACGCCGACACGGGCGCCGTCGTCGACGTCGACGCCCTCGTCGACGCGCGCGGCCTGCGCCTGCAGCAGGGCGGCGACGTCGAAGCGCGGGCCCGCGCCGTCGTGCGCGAGGTGCTCGACAAGAGCCCCGCACAGGTCGCGCAGGTGAAGAGCGGCAAGGACAAGATCAAGGGCTTCCTCGTCGGCCAGAGCCTGAAGGCCCTCGGCCAGGGCGCCGACCCCAAACAGGTCCAGCAGCTCGTCGACGAGGAGCTGGCGAAGCGCTGAGGCAGGGACGGTCGCCGCAGGGCGCCCCGCCGGTCTCGAGCGGTCAGGAACGACGTCGACGAGCGCGCCAGCGAGCGCGCCAGCGCGCACGCACGAGCGCACGCACGAGCGCGCCCCGCACCTTCGCCGTGGCTGCGGCGGAGGCGCGGGGCGCCAGAGGCGACCGGCGGCGAAGAGGCCTCAGGCCTCGGCGTTCTTGGCCGCCTTGACGCCGTTGGGCTTCTTGTCGTCGCGGGCGGCGGCGGCGGCGTCCTTGGCCGGCGTCGCCGCATTCAACATCGGCTGCAGCGCCGCGGTCTGGCGCAGGCGGATCTCGGCCTCGACGCGGGCGGCGGCGTCGGGGTTGTTCCTCAGGTACTCGCGCGCGTTGTCGCGGCCCTGACCGATGCGCGTGCCGGCGTAGCTGAACCAGGCGCCGCTCTTCTCGAGGATGTTCTGCTCGGCGCCGATGTCGATGAGCTCGCCGAGCTTGTTGACGCCCTCGCCGTACATGATGTCGAACTCGACCTCCTTGAACGGCGACGCCAGCTTGTTCTTCACGACCTTGACGCGGGTGCGGTTGCCGATCACGTCCTCGCCGTTCTTGATGGCGCCGACGCGGCGGATATCGAGGCGCATCGACGCGTAGAACTTGAGCGCGTTGCCGCCCGTCGTCGTCTCGGGGCTGCCGAACATCACGCCGATCTTCATGCGGATCTGGTTGATGAACACGACGCACGTGCCCGACCGCGAGATCGACCCGGTTAGCTTGCGCAGCGCCTGGCTCATCAGGCGCGCGTGCAGGCCCGGCAGCTGGTCGCCCATCTCGCCGTCGATCTCGGCCTTGGGCACGAGGGCCGCCACCGAGTCGATGACGAGGATGTCGATGGCGCCGGAGCGCACCAGCATCTCGGCGATCTCGAGCGCCTGCTCGCCGGTGTCGGGCTGCGAAATCAGCAGGTCGTCGGTGCGCACGCCGAGGCGGCGGGCGTAGTTGACGTCGAGGGCGTGCTCGGCGTCGATGAAGGCGGCGATGCCGCCCTTCTTCTGCGCCTCGGCGATGGCGTGCAGCGTCAGCGTCGTCTTGCCCGACGACTCCGGCCCGTAGATCTCGACGATGCGGCCGCGCGGCAGCCCGCCGATGCCCACCGCCATGTCCAGGCCGAGGGAGCCGGTGGGGATCGTGTCGACGCCGTCGGCGAGGTTCTCGCCCGTGCCGAGGCGCATGACGCTGCCCTTGCCGAACTGCTTCTCGATGTTCTGCACCGCCGCCTCGAGGACCTTCTCCTTGTCCTTGCGGCTCATCTCGGTGACGCGGTCGTTCTGGTTGCCGTTGGTGCTCATCGCCTGCTCCTCAGTTGCGTCGGCCGCACGCGACCCGCGCCGGCTGCTGCGTTCGTCCCGGATGTTCAGTCCCCACGGGGTTTCGTTCAGGGCTGAACGCGTGTTCACACTAATCAAACCCGGATCGCCGGGGAAGCTTGATCTGCATCCCCGCCGCATCCGCCTTCACCCTCTCTACCGTCGGCCCGCGGATTTCGTGCACGAGCGACGCGGTTTGTCGTCGACGAATTCACATTTTTTCGCCCGTCACGGTGCATGGTTATGTAAGCGCTGGCGCGCGGGGATCCATCCGGTCGCACGGGCGCATCGGTCAACCTGCTGAGCGGCCGAACCGGCACGACCACCGGCGCCGAAATCCTCTCTGACCGGAGGTCCCATGCAAGTCAGCGCCGCCCCCAGCACGACCACCCCGACTACGACGCCCCGGCCGACCACCGACGCGACGACGCGGTCGCACGTCGTCCGGGCCGGCGACACACTGTGGGGCCTGGCGCGCGCGTACGGCACCGACGTCGACGCGCTGCGGGCGCGCAACCCGCAGCTGGCGTCGATCCCTGACACCGCCCTGCCCGTCGGCCTGCAGCTCGACGTCGGTCCAGCCCCGGCGACGACGACGGCCACGACGGCGGCGACGACGACGACCGCGACGACGGCGCGCGCCCCCGCCGACGCGGCGGCGGTGCAGCAGAGCCGGCAGTCCGCGCAGGCCGCCGACGCCGCCGCGCGGGCCCGCGTGGCCGACGTGCCGGGCACGAAGCTCGAGGCGTTGGTGCAGCGCGGCCAGCTGCTGCGGCAGGGGGCGAAGGGGGCCGAGGTCGTCGACCTGCAGCGGTTCCTCGGCATGAAGACCATCGAGCAGGACGGCGAGTTCGGCCCGCGCACCGAGAGCGCGCTGCGCGCCTTCCAGCGGCAGCAGGGGCTGGCCGACGACGGCGTCGTCGGCGGCGCGACGATGACGGCGCTGAAGAAGGCGGGCAGCGCCTCGTCCGACGCCCATAACCTCGAGATGCGGATCGCGACGGGCAACCCCATCCAGCAGGGCGAGAGCGGCTCGCACGTGCGGGGCATGCAGCGGCTGCTCGGCATGGGCCCGGCGGGTCAAACCGGCGTGTTCGGCCCCACCACCCGCGCCGCCGTCGAGGACGCGCAGCGTCGGCTGCTCGGCATGACCCCCGCGTCGCCGGGCTGGGGCGGCATGGGGCCGTTGACCTACCGCGCGCTCAAGGACGCCGCCGACGTGCGGCAGACGTCGTCGTCGACGGCGGTGGCCGGCGCGCCGGCCAGTCAGCTGCGCGTGCTCGCGCAGCGCGACGCCACCAGCTGCGGGCTGACGTCGGTGGCGATGGTGACCAACGCGTGGAACAAGTCGCTCGGCACGGGCAAGGCGCCGATCACCGACCGGACGTTGCGCGCCGAGCAGCCCGGCGACGCCGACCTGCGCGCGGCGATGTCGCGGCACCTGCCGCCCGGCGTCACCCACTACGACCGCGACTGGCCGCGCGGCGCCCGCAGCTTCGGCGACATCGACGCGCAGCTGGCCAAGAGCAACCCGGTGATCGTCGGCCTCGGCCGGCCCTTCACCGCCAGCGGCTTCGGCCACATCTTCGTGCTGTCGAAGAAGAACAGCGACGGCAGCTACGAGATGTTCGACCCCAACGGCGGCGTCCGCAAGAACGTGTCGCGACAGGCTCTCGAGACCGCCGGCGAGCACCGCGAGGGCTCCTTCTACATGGTCGCCGAGCGCCGCTGACCTCGCCTCCGTCGACGTGGACATCGTCGCCGGCGACGACGTCGTCGGCGCTTACGGCGCTGTGGGCTCCGCGTGGGCGCCCAGCGTCGCTGCCGCCGCCCGCACGCCCTCGGCGCCGAGCACCAGGCACGCCTGCGCGAGCCCGGCGGCGACCACCGCGTCGTCGGCGGCGACGGTGCACGAGAGGGGGCCCGTCGTGACCAGCGCGCCGTCGCGCGGGTCGAGCGCGCCCGCTGCGGGCCGACGGGCGGTGGCGCGCGCGTGGCCGCCCCGGACGAAGACGTCGCTGCCGTCGTCGGCGACGGCGACGGCGGCGTCGGCGAAGCCGTGCTCTTCGACCACGCGGGCGAGGGCGGCGGCGGCCGCGGCGTCGACGACGGCGCCGAGGTCGACGACGACGTCGTAGCCGTCGAGGCGCAGGCGGCCGCCGTCGACGGCGAGGCGACGGAACGTCGGTCGCGTGACCGTCGTCCACGGCGACGCGGGACGCGTGGGGTCGAAGGCGCCCTCGGTGGCGACGGCGACGGCGAGGGCGCGCTGCACGAGCAGCGCGGTGCCTTGCGAGACGGTGCCGCGCGGCGGCGGCGGGTCAGCACGCCGGGGCTGCTGCGCGAGGGGCGTGTGGAGCGCGACCAGCTCGCTGTCGGGGTTCGTCAGGTCGACCTGCCGCGACAGCTCGGCGAGCGCTCCGTCGACGGACGCGCCCAGGGCCCCCGCGCGCGCGCCGCCGCCTTCGCCGTCGGCGCGGCCATCGTGATGCGCCAGCGTCCGCACCAGGCGCTGCCCGACAGCTCCACCGTCTCCACCGGGGCGGACGTCGTCGCCGGCCCTGAGGACGGCGACGACGGCGACGGCGAAGACGACGGCGACGGACAGCCGAGCAGCGCGGCGACGAGCGCCGACGACGCGAGCACGGCGGGACGACGCGGGGTCACGGGGCGGCACGATACACGGGCATTTCCCGACCGGCGGGCGAGTCTTTTCGCGCTCTGGCGGCGCGGGCGGCGGTCCGTCGCGACGGCGATGGGGGCGGCCGGCGGGGGCGGAGCGACGTCGACGAGGCCGGATCCGCCGTTGAACGGCGCGACGCGTCACGCTAGATTGACATCAGAGTCAACAAACACGCACGCACGCACCGGCCAGACGCGGCCGGGCGGGACGGACGGACGGGAGACGACGATGGCGAACTCGCTGCACTACAAGAGCAACCTCCGCGACATCTTCTTCAACCTGTTCGAGGTGTTCGAGGTGCAGCGGCACGTGCTCGGGCAGGGCGGGTTTGCGCACCTCGACGAAGAGACGATGCGCGACTCGCTGAAGCAGGTCGCGAAGGTGTGCGAGAACGAGATCGCGGCGTCGTTCGTCGAGGGTGACCGCACGCCGCTGCAATTCGATCCGGCGACCGGCACCGTGACGTTGCCCGAGGGCGTCAAGAGGTCGATCCACGCGTGGTTCGAGGGTGGCTGGCACATGCTCGAGGTGCCGACGCAGCTCGACGGTGTCGGGGCGCCGCCGTCGATCTGCTGGGCGGCCAACGAGATGCTGGTGGGGTCGAACGCGCCGGTGGCGTTCTACGCGTTCGGGACGTTCATCGCGCGGATCATCGACGAGCTCGGCACCGAGGCGCAGAAGAAGCGCTTCGTGCGTCCAATCATCGAGAAGCTGTGGGGCGGCACGATGCAGCTGTCGGAGCCGCAGGCCGGCTCCGACGTCGGCGAGGCGCGCACGAAGGCGAAGCACGTCGAGGGCGACGTGTGGCACCTGACGGGCACGAAGTGCTGGATCACCAACGGCGACTTCGACGCCGTCGACAACATCGTGCACCTGGTGCTGGCGCGGCCCGAGGGTGGCAAGCCGGGCACCAAAGGCCTGAGCCTGTTCATCGTGCCGAAGTTCCTCGTCAACGACGACGGCAGCCTGGGCGAGCGCAACGGCGTCTTCGTCACGTCCATCGAGCACAAGATGGGCATCAAGGCGTCGGCGACGTGCGTGTTCGAGTTCGGCGCCGACAAGCCCGCCGTGGGCTACCTGGTGGGCGAGGTGCACGACGGCATCGCGCAGATGTTCAAGGTCATCGAGCAGGCGCGCATGTTCATCGGCGTGAAGTCGATGGCGACGCTGTCGACGGCGTACCTGAACGCGCTGGCCTACGCGAAGGACCGCGTGCAGGGCGCGGACCTGACGAAGATCATGGACAAGACGGCGCCGCGCGTCCGCATCATCCAGCACCCCGACGTGCGCCGGATGCTGATGATGCAGAAGGTCTTCGCCGAGGGCCTGCGCGCGCTGGCCACCTACGGCGCGTTCATCCAGGATCAGGTCGAGCTCGCCGGCGGCCACGCCCACGACGAGGCGAAGAAGCTGACGCGGCTCAACGACCTGCTCTTGCCGCTCATCAAGGGCTACAGCAGCGAGCGCGTCTACGATCTGTTGAACTCGTCGCTGCAGTGCTTCGGCGGCGCGGGCTTCACGCAGGACTGGCCCATCGAGCAGTACATCCGCGACCAGAAGATCGACACGCTGTACGAGGGCACGACGCACATCCAGGCCCTCGACCTGATCTTCCGCAAGGTCGCCCGCGACGGCGGCGAGACGCTGATGGCGCTGCTCGGCGAGATCACGGCCACGATCGAGAGCGACGCCGGCGGCGAGCAGCTGAAGGCCGAGAAGGAGCAGCTCGGCAAGGCGCTCGGTCAGCTGCAGGGCATCCTCGGCGTGATGATGCCGCGCATGCAGGAGAGCCTGTACCACGTGGGTCTGCACGCGAACCGCATCCTGGAAAGCACCGCCGAGGTCGTGATCGGGTGGCTGCTCTTGAAGCAGGCCATCGTCGCCGTGAAGAAGCTCCCCGAGGCCGGCGAGGCCGACCGCGCCTTCTACGAGGGCAAGCTCGCCGCCGTGCGCTTCTACGCGAAAGAAGTGCTGCCCAACGTCGCGCTGCACAAGAAGGTCATCGAGGGCGGCGACCTGGCGCTGATGGAGCTGCCCGAAGCGTCGTTCTGAGCCGCCGACGCGGACATGCACGAGAGCACGACGGGCCGACGCGGATCACCACGGTGATCGCGCGCCGGCCCGTCGGCGTCTTCGCCCCGCAGCCTTCGTTCAGGGCGTCGTCACGCGCAGGTCGTAGGAGTTCTCGCCGGACGAGAAGCCGTACACCTCGACGAAGTAGGTGCCGGCGGTGGGCGCCGTCGTCTCGAAGCGCTCGTTGCCGTCGACGCCGGCGCACGAGCTGCACGACAGCCGGTCGGGCAGCGCGTCGGCGTCGTCGGGGGTCACGCTGCCGTCGGGGCCATAGACGCGCAGGTCGACGTCGCGGCCGCTGGCGTGGACGTAGTCGACGTCGACGACGACCCGCTGGCCCTGCGTCAGGCTGAGGCTGAAGAAGTCGGCGTTGTCGGGGCAGATGCGCAGCGCCGTCAGCGTCTCGGGCGCCGACAACGGCACCGGCGCCACGTTGGTCAGCGGGTCGGCGTCGCCGTCGGTGTCGTCGTCGTTGCTGAAGCGCGCCGTGCGGCGGTTCGTGCCGTCGGCGTCGCTGACCGTGCCGGTGAAGGTGTCGAAGCGGTCGTCGACGCAGGCCTGGTTGGGCGGGTCGCCCACCTCGAGCCCGAGCGTGTAGGGCAGGCCCGCGACGGGCTGCGTGCCGAACTCGGTGACCCGCACGAGCAGCCGTCCGCCGGCGTTCATCACGCCGCCGACCTCGTCGAGGGCGCCGGTGAAGGCCAGACCGGTGCCGAGGGTCCGGAACAGGCCGCTCGTCCCGCGCTGCTCCTGCACGCTCAGGTCGAGATCCGACGTCGTCGCGTGGGCGAGGGCGACGCGCACCGAGCGGGCAGCGGGCACGTCGAGCAGGAACGTGTCGGTGGCGAGCGCGCCCTCGCACATCGTCAGCGTCGACAGCGCGTAGCTGCCGTCGGCCAGGCCGCTGGCGTCGAGCACGAAGGCGTCGCCGGTGCCGTTGTTGGGCTCGGCGCCGTCGTCGACGCAGCGGGCCGGCGTCGCCGTCACCGTCGGCGACAGCGTGTAGGCCGCCTGCGCGGTGCCGGCGCCGGTCACGCGCAGCACGTAGCGCCCGGGGGCCAGACCGCTGGCCTGCACGCGGCGCCCGGCTCCGTCGGCGACGTCGGCCTGCAGCAGCGCCCCCATCGGCGACAGCAGCGACACCGTCAGCCCCGTGCCCGACAGACGCGCGTCGAGAGCGTCGCCGGCCTCGAGCCGCACCGCGTAGAAGTCGTCGTCGCCGGGGCAGCGCACGGCGGCGATGGCGCGGCCGTCCACCGGCGTCGCCGTGCCGGCGCGGTCGTTCTCTTCGAGGTCGTCGTCGGCGCAGGCCACGATCGCTGCCGCGACCGTGTAGGCGTTCTGCGCGCCGGAGAAGCCGTAGACCTCGACGATGTAGCTGCCGGGGGCGAGGTCTTGCAGGATCAGCTCCTCGTCGGTGACGCCCGCCGACGTCTTGACCAGCGCGCCGGCGGCGTCCTTCAGGCGCACGTCGAGGTCGCCGTCGGCGTCGACGAAGCGCACGCTGACGGCCACCTCGCGCGTGGCGCCGACCACGGTGAAGCCGAAGAAGTCGACGTCGGTCGCGCCGCCGGTCGCGGCGCTCGTGCAGATGCGGCCGCTCTGCGCGACGTTGTCGGTGGACAGCGGCCGCGGGCTGGCGGCGCTGTCGGGCTCGAGCCCGCCCTCGGCGCACGGGTCGGGCTCGGGCTCGGGCGTGACGGCGAGCGACAGCGCGTAGCCCGCCTCGGTGGCCGGCTGCTGCCCGCTGACCTCGACGACATAGGTGCCGGCGGCGACGTCGGGCAACGACACCGCGCCCGTGCCCGTGGCCACCGTCGCGCCGCTGGCGTCTTGCACGCGCAGCCGCAGGCCGCTGCCCGACAACGTCACGACGACGTCGTCGCGCGGGTTGGCGGCGAAGCGCCAGTGGTCGACGTCGCCGGCGCAGACCTGGCCGAGCGCCGCCGTCGTGGTCGACAGCGCCTGCGCCTGCGCGGGCGTGTCGTTGGGCTCGGCGTCGGTCTGCACGCACACCGGCGGCGCCGCGCTCGTGGTGGCCCGCAGCGTGTAGCCGGCCTCGCCGCCCGCGGCCTCGACGCGCACGAACAGCGCGCCGCCGGCGGTGTCGTTGGCCGTCACCGGCGCGGCGGCGTCACCGCGGGCGAGCACGGCGCCGGTGGCCGACAGGATCGACAGCGCCAGCGCGCCGTCGCCGTCGCCGGCCCCCAGCGTCACCGTGACATCGTCGCCGGCGGCAGCCACCAGCCGCCAGTGGTCGACGTCGCCCGCGCAGATCTGGCCGGCGCGCACCGACCCGTCCACCGGCAACGGCGCGGCCTGCGCCGTCGCGTCGTTGGGCTCGGCGTCGAGCTGCGCGCACACCCGCGGCGGCGTCACCGTGAGCCGCAGCGCGTAGTCGGCGGTGACGCCCTCGTCGGCGCCGCGCACGACGACGACGTAGCGGCCGGCGGCGAGGCCCGTGGCGCCCACGCCGGCGGCGCCGGTGTCGAGGATCAAGCCCGCGGCCGACGACAGCGCCAGCGACAGCGCGCCGCCGTCGGCGACGAGGGCGACCTCGACGTCGCCCTCGGCGTCAAAGGCGAATTCGTCGACGTCGCCGGGGCAGATGTGGCCGGTGTGCTCGTCGCCCGACGACAGCGCCACGGCCTCGGCGCCGGTGTTGGGCTCGGTGGCGTCGTCGTCGACGCAGGCGGCGACGCACAGCCGCGCGACGGTGTCGCACTGCCCCGACGCGCAGTGCGCGGGGTGGAAGCACTCGACGCAGGTGCGCGTCTCAGGGTCGCAGACCTGGCCGTCACAGTCATCGTCGCTGCCGCAGCCTTGCGCGACGACGCAGGCGTGGGCCAGCGGATCGCACACCGCGCCGAGGCCGCAGTGCTCGTCGACCACACAGGCGACGCAGGCGCCCTTGGCCGTGTCGCAGTGGGCGCCGCCGTCGCAGTCGCCGTCGTCGGCGCAGTCGACGGCGGGCGTGTTGCACAGGCCGGTGAAGGTGTTGCAGACGCGGCCGTCGCCGCAGTCGACGTTCTGCAGGCAGTCGACGCAGACGCCGGTGGCCGGGTTGCACTGACCGGTGGCGCACGAGCCCTCCGTGCACGGCGCTACGCAAGAGCCATCGGCGCAGACCCGACCCGCGGCGCAGGGCTGCACGCTGGAGCAGGCCTGCGGGCCCTGCGGACCCACCGCGGCGGGACCACACGCCGCCGCCGTCAGGACGAGGAGGACGATGAGGAGGACAACGATCATCGGCCGCGCGGGCCTCGGTGCGGGCCGCGGACTGGGCGCGGCGGCGGCGCCGACCATGAAGGGGATCGAGGAGCGGGCGACGTCGACGATCGGGGTCTTCATATCAGGGAGTATCCCCGATGCGTGTGGCGGCGGCCTTACAAAGTGCTCGGTAGATCGACCGATGGGCCGCCTCGTCGACGGCCTCGGGGTGCCACTGCACGCCGACGAAGAAGGGGTGCTGCGGGTCCTCGATGGCCTCGACGATGCCGTCGTCGGCGTGGGCGCTGGCGACGAGCCCGCGGCCAAGCGCCTTGACGGCCTGGTGGTGGGTCGAGTTCACGGCCACGCGGCCGGCGCCGACGATGGACGACAGGCGCGTGTCGTCGACGACGATGACGTCGTGGCAGGTGCGGGTCTTTGGTCCCATCATCGTGTGGGCGACGGGGCCGGGCCGCTGCGTGGGCAGGTCCTGGTACAGCGTGCCGCCGCGGGCGACGTTCAGCACCTGCAGGCCGCCGCAGACGCCGAGCACGGGCAGGCCGCGCTGCTCGGCGAGGGACAGCAGCAGCAGCTCGAAGTCGGTGCGCTCGGGCATGGCGTCGCCGCAGGCGGGCAGGCGCGCCTCGCCGTAGTGCGCGGGGTCGACGTCGTGGCCGCCGCCGGAGATCACGAGGGCGTCGGCGCGGTCGACGAGCTGCCGGGCGACGGCGTGGGCGTCGGGCAGGTGCTGCACCGGCGGGGCGAGCAGCGGCAGGCCGCCCTCGTCGAGGATGCGGTCGGTGTAGTAGCGCTGCACCTGCAGGTAGCCGACGGGCCCGCGGTGGTTGGTGCGGACGTCGAGGTCGGGGGTGACAAGGACGACGGGGCGGCGCGCCATGGCAGCAGCATAGGCCGCCTTCGTCGTCGTCGTCAGGCGGGTCAGCCGCCTTCGCCATCGTCGGCAGGACGGGTCACCCGCCTTCGCCTTCGCCTTCGCCCTCGCCTTCGCCCTCGCCCTCGCCCTCGCCCTCGGCGGCGTCGCCCTCAAGGCAGGTGCCCGTGGGGACGTCGGGGTCGACGCGGGTCTCGTCGCAGGAGCGGTCGAAGGAGAACTGCACGTCGCACTCGCAGTCGCAGTCGTCGGCGAAGTCGGGCTCGGCGCACACGGGGGTGGCGCGGCCCGTCAGCACCAGCGCGCGGCGGTCGTCGTCGATGTCGGTGACGCGGACCTCGAAGCGGTACTCTTCGTCGTTGGTGTCGCGCCCGCTGTTGTTGTTGAAGCACATGGCGACGTTGCCGTAGTTGTTCAGCGTCTCGGGGAAGGCGGGCTCGGCCCAGCCCGAGGCCTCGTTCCATTCCAGCTGCAGCGGGCGGCCGTCGATGCCGAGGAACACGCCCTTGCAGTCGTCGAAGGCGCCGGCGCGCAGGGCGATGGTGCAGCCCATGTGGCGCACGCGGGCGCCGATCATGACGACCTTGCCGCCCTGGGGGGGCAGGATCAGGGGGAGCGTTTGTCCTTCGACAAACGGCTCCATGCGCCCGTCGAGGGTGCGCCAGACGAGCTCGCCCTCGGGGGGCAGCGCGGGGTCGCCGAAGAAGCAGGGCTCGCCCTCGCCTTCGCCCTCGGCGGGCTCGGGCGGTTCGGGCTCGCAGGCGACGCCGCCGACGCCGACGACGGCCGCGAGGAGCAACACGACCGGGCAAGCCGGCGACGACCACGACATGCGCTTCACGGAAGCCTCGACGACGACGACGGCCGCGGGGCCGTCAGTTGCAGAAGACGTTCTCGGTCTTCGGCCAGTAGTAAACGAAGGCGTTGCAGTGCTCGCTATGCTCGGCGCTGGTGCCGAACGTGTAGCAGCAGTCGTCGGCCTGCTCGGGGTCGCGCTCGTCGACCTCGCGGCAGCCGCCGACGGGAGCGCGCCACTGGTAGTCGCAGGTCCACCAGACGCCGCCGTTCTCGGGCACCACGACGTTCAGGCCGATGGCCATGGGCGGCTCGTCCCACGCTGTCGACTCGTACATCCGCGTGTCTTCGCCGGGGTGGTCGATGCCGCCGTCCCACGGGTACATGCGGAAGCGCGTGCCGCGGCTGTGGAAGTGGCCGTTCATCGCCGCGATGTGGAAGGTCTGGCCGGGCGTCGTCGATGAGAACGCGCAGGCGCCGTCGAAGCTGACCTGCGGGCGGCTCTCGCAGATGCGGATCGACTGCTGGGTCGCGAACAGCGAGCCCATCTCCATGGGCTCGGCGACGGCGGACTTGTAGAAATTGATCCGCACCTCGCCGCCATGGGGCGTCCGCTGCAGGTCGGCGTTCACGTAGTGCGACTGCACCATCAACAGCTCGCCGGGGGTGAACTTCTGGGCGACGCCGTCGGGCAGCTGCCAGTCGACGGCGGGCTTGTCGGGCAGCGAATCCTGCGAGTTCATCACCAGCGGCCAGTCGGCCCAGTTGGTCGAGATGCGGCACTCGCCGCCCTGCACGACGTCGCCGTCGCGCCCGTCGAGGTTCACGATGGTGTTCACGCGGAACACGTTCATGTGGTGGCTGCCGGTGCGCTGGCCCATCTTGAAGCGATCGATCCAGACGTCGCTGCCGTCGCCGTTCAGGTCGGGGAAGGCGAAGAAGTAGCAGTCCTGCACCTCGACGCCGGGCGGCACCGCGAAGGGCGGGATGTGCAGGCTCCAGCCCTGCTCGAGGGTCAAGGGCTCGACGCCGCCGATCTGGTCCTCGACCGGCGGCGCCGGCTCGGGCAGGCAGGCCGACGACGATGTCACCGCCGCCAGCGACAGCGTGGTGGCGCCAAGCAACGAACGGAGGGCGCGGGCCATGGGCAGCTCCTGCATAAGATCAGTCGCTGTCCGCCGACAACCCGAAGCCGGCGAACGACGGTCCGGCGTCGAGGTAGTCGTGCACCACGCCGAAGTCACGCGGATCGGTGGTCAGCCGCAGCAGCCGCGCGTCGCCATCGCGCCGCACCAACCAAGTCGTCGTCGCCCGCTCCTTGCGCCAGGCGAACCACAGCTCGACGCTACCCGCCGCCGCCGCCGCCGACGACGACGACGCGGTCGTCCGGTACGTCAGCTGCTCCGTCGACCAGTCGTCGAAGTCGCCCACATGGTGCCAGCCGGTGCCGCGGCCATCGATGCCCTGCGCACGCAGCTGCCACAGCGAGAAGCCGATGCCGCCGGTGGCGTACTTCTGCAGGTCGATCCACAGCCGGTTATCGATGCGATCCATCGCTGAATGATTCGCCGAGACCGAGAGCACCCGCGTGGCGTCGAGCAGGTCGGGGGCGCGCGCCGCAGCGTCGCGGGCCGGCACCAGAGTGTAGCGCGTGGCCGGCTGCCCGGGGTGCTTGGGGTCGTCATCGAGCACGAGCACCGGACGGGCCCCCGAACGGTCGATGCGGTAGGCGATCCGGGTCACCGCGCCGGTCTTGTTCCAGCGCAGCTCGAGGGCGTCGCCGCGGACCGCCCAGTGATAGCTGTTCGTCGAATTATAAGCGACATGACCATATCGGTAAAGACCGATATCACCCTCGTGAAAATAATAGAATGACACCGGCGCGTCGTCGCGGCCGTCGGCCTCGGGGTGCAGCGACCACAGGCCGCGCAGGACCTCGGCGGCGGCGCGGTCGGCGGCGCGGTCGGCGGCGCGGTCGACCATGCTGTCGTCGTCAGCGGCGGCTCGCGCTTGCGCGCTGGTGGTCAGGGCGGCGGTCGTGCGGTCGGGCGACGACGGGGCCACGGCCGCCGGGCCGCGCACGGCGGCGACGACGGCGCAGGCGCCGAGGACGCTGGTGACAGCGACATAGGCGAGCCAAGGGCGAAGGTCACGCTGCATGGGTCGATCATGTCAAAGATGTCGGGGATTGGCAGGGTGGTGGCCGAAGGATCCGGACAAAGGGCGTCGCGTGCTCGGGCGGGGTCGAAGCTGCTAGGACGCGGATATGACCAGCGTTTCCTTGTCGTCGTTCGACCTCGCGGTCCCCACCGAAGAGCACAAGATGCTGCGCGATCAGGTGCGCGCCTTTGCACGCGATGAGGTCGAGCCGCAGGCGCTGGAGCATGACCGCCACGAGCGCTTCAACCGCCGGCTGTTCGAGAAGGTCGGCGAGCTCGGGCTCCTCGGCGTCACCGTCACCGAGAAGGACGGCGGCGCGGGCATGGACGCCACCGCCGCGGTGATCGTGCACGAGGAGCTGAGCGCCTGCGACCCGGGCTTCGCCCTTGCCTATCTGGCCCACTCGATGTTGTGCGTGAACAACCTCGCGGTGAACGCCACTGACGAGCAGAAGCGGCGCTGGCTGCCGAAGCTGCTCACCGGCGAGGCCATCGGCGCGATGGGCATGAGCGAGCCGGCGGTGGGCACCGACGTTCTCGGCCTGAGGACGACGGCCAAGAAGGACGGCGACCACTGGGTGGTGAACGGCCGCAAGATGTGGATCACGAACGGCGCCGTCGACGACGAGCGCACGCCCTGCGACGTGATGCTCTTCTACGCGCGCACGGGCGGCAGCGACGCGCGGCCCGAGATCACGAGCTTCGTCGTTCAGCGCGGCACGCCCGGCTTCGGCGTCGGCCAGAAGATCCACGACAAGGCCGGCATGCGCGGCAGCAACACCGCCGAGATGGTGCTCGAGGACGCGCGCGTTCCGGCGGACAACCTCGTTGGCGAGCAAGGCGGCGCCATCAAGTGCATGATGCGCAACCTCGCGCTGGAGCGCGTGACGCTGGCAGCGATGTCGCTCGGCATCGCGCGGCGCAGCATCGAGGTGATGGTGTCGTATGCCAACGACCGCAAGGCGTTCGGCAAGCCGCTGAACGAGTTTGGCCAGATCCAGCGCCACATCGCCGAGAGCTACGCCGAGTACATGGCCTGCCGCGCCTACGTCTACGACACCGCCCGCCGCATGCCGCTGGACGCCTACGGCAACCGCCTCGACAGCGACGGCGTCAAGCTGGTGGCGAGCACGATGGGCAAGGTCGTGGCCGACCGCGCGATGCAGGTGCTCGGCGGCTACGGCTACGTCGGCGAGTACGTCGTCGAGCGGCTGTGGCGTGACGCCAAGCTGCTCGAGATCGGCGGCGGCACCATCGAGGCCCACCAGAAAAACATGACCCGCGACCTGACCCGCGGGCCCTTCCCCTGGGCCTGAGCCCGGCGTGCGGGCGGCGTGCGAGCGGCGTGAAAGCCTGACGGAAGAGCGGTCGCCCGGGTGACCCGGAGCGGCCTCGAGGCCGTCGCCAGCGGCGATCGTGCTCGGCGCTACCGCGTAGGCGGCGTCGCTCCCGACGACGGCGACGACGGCGGCAACGTCGTCGTCGTCACCGGCGCCACCGCCGGGGCCGGCGGCGTCACGGCCCCCGCGCACGCCGCCCGGTGCAGCACCGGCGCGTCGTCGCCCTTCACCTCGCTCGCCGTCCACACCGCCGTGCCCGTGGCGTCGAAGGCCACCGCCTCGCCCTGACCTTCGCCCGGCGGGCTCGGCCACGACGCGCGCGGCGGCAGGCCCGCCAGATCGAAGAACGCGCTGGCATCGTCAGCGCCGTACTCGAGCACGCCGCCCGTCGTGCGCAACAACAGCCGCCGCCCCGACCAGTGCAACGACGCCCCGGTGATGCGCCGCGCCCGCGCCCGGGCCGTGCCGCCGATGGCGCCGGCGGCGATGCCGTCGGCGACCGCGACCGCCGGCGCTACCGCCACCGTGCCGACCTGCTCCAACAGCCGCGGCGCCGGCGCACCGACGTCGTCGGCCGACAGCGGCGTCCACGGTGCGCGGTAGGCGAAGATGCGCGCGACGTCGTCCTCGGTCTTCTCGAACAGCAAGAGCGCGGTGGCGTCGGGCAGGACCGCCAGCGCCTCGACGTCGACGCCGCGGGCGCCCTCGGGGAACGCCAGCGGCATCGTCCACACCGCATCCAGGCTCACCCGCGCCGTCGCCGTGGTCGACTTCACCGTCGCCGGCGCCCCCGTCGTCGTCGTCGCCTGCAGCGTGGCGGCGAGCTTCGGCTCGGGGAAGGCATGGACGACGACGGCGTCGCGGTCGCCGTCGTTGTCGCCGGTGTCGGCGACGAACACGCACGGGCCCGACAGGTCAGGGCACGGCCCCACGGCAACGTCCTCCCAGTCGACGTTGTCGACCGGCAGCGTGGCGGCGACGACGACGCGGCCGCTGTCCTCGTCGACGCCCCAGACGACGGCGGGGTTGCCGCTGTCGGCGACGGCCCACAGGAGCGACGGGTTCTCGTAGCTGGCGGCCAGCCCGCTGAGCTCGCGCAGCGCCGGCGCTTCGTCGACGTCGACGGCGGCGACGTCGACAGCGTCGGCCTGCGCGTCGTCGCAGAGGGCGCGGTCGGGGAGCGTGAAGGCGCCGTGACCCGGCACGACCAGCGGCACGCGCCGCGGCAGGTCCTGCGTGCAGGTCGCCGCGCTCGACAGCACGGCCAGCCCGAGCGCCGTGGCGGCGACGAGCCCCGGCCCGCGACGACGGCGATGACGACGACGACCGGCCGTCAGACGCTCAGGGTCTGACAAAGCATCGAGCGAGACGAGGCGTCGGTCGAGGAGCGAAGCGGGTGTACGCGACGTCCGTGAGCGAGCGGCGACGAACGGCGACGAGGTCGCAGCCAATTTTTCCGTCAGACTCTCAGCGGGCACGCACGCCCCCGGCGACCTGACCCACCAGCCGCCGCGCCGCGGCGAGGTCGCGCACGGTGACGGCGCGCTCGACGAGCACCCCGCGAGAAAAGAGCAGCGCCGCCGGGACGGCGACGACGCCGAACTCATCGAGCAGCGCGGCCATCGCCGCGTCGCGCTCGTCGACGTCGACGCCGCACAGCTCGACGCCGATTTCGTCGCAGGCGGCCTGCAGGTGGCGCACGGCGTCGTCGCAAGCCGGCGCGCGCCGGCGGGTGGCGACGACCACCAGCGGGACGTCGCCGCGGCTTCGGTTCTTCAGCTCGAGAGAGTCGACGCGGCGCATGCTCAGCCTGCCTGGATGGTGTCGAGGAACGCGCCCAGCCATGCCGGCAGCGCGGCGACTTCGTGGGCGAAGCCACCCTTCGGTTCGGCCAGCGCGAGGCCGGCGCCCGCCGCCCACGCCTGCGACAGATTCAGTCGCACCTCGACGCTGCTCGGGTCGACCCAGAATGGGCCGCGGGCGCGGCCGCCGCTCTCGTCCTCGAACAGGATCGTGACGAGGACGCCGTTGCCGTCGCGCGCCGACACGCAGGGCAGCGCGCCGAGCGGCGCGAGCAGCGACACGGTGAGGCGCGCGAACGCGCGGGCCTGCTGCACCTGCGACAGCGCGCCGCCGAGGAAGCCGCCGTCGGCGATGGCGTCGAGCCAGACGAGCTCGCGGCGCGCCCGGCCGGCGGACGGCGTGCGCGGGGTGACGTCGGTGACGAGGCCGGTGGCGTCGAGGACGCGGCCCGCCTGCCGGCCCCAGTCGTTGTCGGGCAGGCAGATGCGCACGGCGTGGGGGTCGAGGGTGGCGAAGGCGACGGCGTCGGCGGCGGCGTCGACGACGGCCTCGACGACGTCAGCGCGGCGCTCGGGGTCGGCGGCGCCGCCGACGCCGGTGGCGCCGCGGGCGAGCAGGCCGTCGAGGCGGCGGGCGCGCAACGTCGAGCCGAAGGTCAACAGTAGCGCGCGGTCATCGGCGCGGCGCAGGTCGAGGCCGCGCGCGCCGCCGCCGGCGGCGAGCAGCCAGCTCTTCAGCACGTCGAGGCGCAGCTCGGCGGGCCCGGCGTCGCGCCCGTCGCTGGTCTGGCGGCGCTGGGTGGGACCGGCGGGCCCGTGGATCGTGAGCGAGGCGACGTCGCCCTTGACCGCGTCGACGGAGACGAGCAGCGCCGCACCCTGCTTCGCCGCGCCGGGGGCCGCGCCGGGGGACAGGCTGCGCGGGGCGAGCAGGCGCTCGTGGCGACCGGGACGCAGCGCGGCGTCGACGAGGTCGCCGTGGGTCAGGAACGCCGACCACGACGGGTGCACGACGGGGGCGTCGCCGTCGGCGAAGGCGAAGTCGTCGTCGACGCGGGCGGCGACGTCGGCGGGCAGCCGGAGGGCGCCGGCCAGGTCGCGCGCCGGCGACGGGGCCCGCGAGGACGGCGGCGTCGAGGCGCTGGCGGCGTCGGGCAAGAGCGCCGGGGGCACGAAGCGCAGCAGGCACGCCGCCAGCGCCCGTCGCTCCAGCGGGTCGATCGTCGACGGCAGCGCGTCTTTGACGTGGCCGGCGGCGCGGGCGAACGCCTCGACCCAGGCGAGGTTGTCCCAGCCGGGGATCGACGTACGCGCGGTGCCGAGCACGTCGTCGAGGCGCTTCCTCGTGTCTGCCACGCGCTCGGCGACGGTCGGCGCCGGCCGTGACGGCACCGTCGGCGCGTGGGCGGCGGCAGCGGCGAGGGCCTCGGCCAGTGAAGACGGCGCCTGGGGCGCGGAGGTCGACGCGGTCGATGACGACGACAGCTCGGACGCGGACCGGGCCGCGGGGCGAGCAGGGTTGTGCGGGTCGTTCGCCATCGTGTCCACCATCGCGCAACCGCCAGGCGGGCGCGTTGCTTCCCGAGGGGTCCGCTGCCTCAGCGTCGGCTCGGCTTCGTTCTCTTCGCCGCGGTCTTCTTCGCCGCGGTCTTCTTCGCCGCGGTCTTCTTCGCCGCGGTCTGCTTCGCCGCGGTCTTCTTCGCCGCGGTCTGCTTCGCCGCGGTCTGCTTCGCCGCGGTCTGCTTCGTCGCGGTCTTCTTCGTCGCGGTCTGCTTCGCCGCGGCCGGCGGCGGCGTGCGCCCGCCGGGCGCCTTGGCCATCCCTGCGGGCATCGCCGGCAGCACGAGCGCGTCGGCAACGACGTCATCGGTGAGCGGAGGCGGCGCAGCGGCGGGCAGGTCGAGCGTCTGCTTCAGCTGCTGCAGCGCGCCGGCCCAGCGCGGATCGACGAAGCGCGACTGCTCGGCGGCCAGCGCCGCCTGCTGCTCGTCGAGGCCGCACCGCTCCTTCAGGCAGGCGCCGGCGGACTTGCAGTGCGGGTGGGCCGGCAGCTCAAGGAACAGCTGCTCGCGCAGCACCTGGTCGACGGCGACGGCGTCACCCGAGTAGCTGGCGACGTCAAGGTCTTCGAGGTCGGCGGCGTCACCCAGCAGGCTGCCGGCGTGGTCGTCGCCGTCGTCGTGGGCGGCGTAGTCGGCGTCGACGTGGTCGGCGTGGGTCACCGGCGCGCGCTCGACGAGGCGCAGGTCGACCTTCAGCGGCACGTCGAAGGGCACGTCGCGCTGGCCACAGCGCACGCACGGGTGCACCAGCGCGAAGCGCGCCTTGCCCTGCATGCGCACGAACGCCGCCTCGCGCTCGAGGGTGACGTCGACGTCGGCGTCGCCGCCAGCGGTCCAGTGCACCTCTTGCTTGTCATCGACCAGCGCGCCCACCCACGCCTTTGGCAGCTGCTCCTTGACCTCGATGATCTGCCCATCGCCGATGTCGTCGAGCAGCACCGCCAGGTCGACGCGCTCGCCGCGCACGCGGCCGCTGCTGCCGTGGGCGCGGGCGCGCTCCTGCTCCTCGCGGCGGGCGCGGGCCCGCTCGACGGCCGGAGACGAGAAGCGCAGGTCGTGGGGATGACGGCTCATGGGGCTCGCTAGCGCGTTTCCTCGTCGTCGGAAAGCCGTCGGCAGGCCGACGCGCGCGCACCCCGCACCGCCGCGGCGCGCGCGCCGTCACCGCCCGCGCGCACGCCGACGACGCCCGAGCAGCAGCAGGGCGGCCAGCGCGCCCAGGGCGTCTTTGGCGCCAGGCTGCGCGCCACAGACGCCCTGGTAGTTCGACGGCCCCACCGAGCAGACGTAGCGCGCCGCCGGCGAGTACGAGCACTCGAAGTCGTCGCCGCCGCAGATCCCCGGGTCGTCGGCGCACGACGCCGGACGGCACAGCCCGCCGGGCACGCCGACGTCCTGATCGCAGTCGTAGCCGGCCTGGCACGGCTCGTCGTCGCACGGCACCGTGCACACGCCGCGATCGCACAGCCCCGTCGAGCAGTCCGCCGCACCCTCGCACAGCGCGCCCACCCCGATGCTGCCGTCGACCCCTTCGACGCAAGCCCCCTGCCCGTCCTGCTCGACGCAGCCCGTGCCCACGTCGCAGTCCATGTGACCGCGGCGGACGTCGCACTCTGTCTCTACGCCGCCACTTCCACCGCCGCTCGGGGCACAGACGTTGCCGCCTTCCTGCACGGCGACACAGTCCTGATCGGCGGCGCAGTCGTCGGCGGCGGCGCAGACGAGCAGGCACACGGCGCCGCCCTCGACGTAGATGCAGCGCTGGTCGGCGGAGCAGAAGCCGGTGCCCGCGCAGGAGTCGCCAGGGTCGGTGGTGACCTCGGCGCTCGCCGCCGCAACGACGGCGAGATCGGCGCGCAGCGCCTTCTTGTCCTGACAGCTGGTGCAGGCGTCGCCGGTGCTCTGCAGCAGGGCGACGGCGGAGGCACGGGTGAGGTTCGGGTTGACGTCGAGCATCAGCGACAGCACGCCGGCGACGTGGGGCGCGGCCATCGAGGTGCCCTGCTCGAACGCGTAGGGCAGGCCGCCCTCGAATTGCGAGCGGCGGGCGTCCGTCGTCGACAGCACGCCGGCGCGCGGGTCCTGGAGCCGGTCGATGTCGCCGCCGGGCGCGACGATGTCGACCTCGGGGCCGAAGTTCGAGTAGCCCGTGAGCGCGCGCTCGGGGCCGAAGGCGGCCACGGCGACAGCGTCTTCGCAGTTGGCCGGCGAGGCCACCGGCACGCGGTTGCCGTTGTTGCCCGTGGCGACGACCAGCAGCACGCCCTCGCCGGCGACGGCGCGGAAGACCTCGAAGGTGTAGGGGTCGATGGGCCGGCCGTCGGGCGACGGCGTGCCGTCGGCGGCGCAAAGGGCGCCGGTGGTGCCGAGCGACAGGTTGATCACGCGGGGCCGGTCGGCGACGGCCAGGGGCGGCACGCCGTCGACGCGGAAGCCGCCCATCCACAGCACCGCCTCGTTGATGTCGACGGAGCTGCCGCCGCCGCAGCCCAGCGCCCGCCCGGTGACGAGCTTCGCGCCCCAGTTGACACCGCTGATGCCCACGCCGTTGTCGCCGTTGCCGAGGATCGTGCCGGCGACGTGGGTGCCGTGGAAGCTCGAGTCGACGACGCCGCAGCCGTCGCCGGGGTCGGTGGCGTCGCCGTCGCGGCCGTCGCCGTCGTTGGCGTTGCCGATGTCGCCGACGCCGTCGCCGTCGACGTCGACGGGGTCGTTGCGGACGAAGTCGTACTCGGGGCCGCGGCGGCCCTGCAGGTCCTCGTGGCCAAACAGCGTGCCGGTGTCGACGACTCCGACGCGGTTGCCCGTGCGCCCGACGGTGACGTCCCACGCCTCGGGCATGCCGATGGCCTGCAGGTGCCACATGAAGTCGGCGAAGAGCGGGTCGTCGGGCGTACGGGACGCGCGCAGGATCCACTCGGCGGCGGCGCCGCGGACGCCCGGCGCCTTCTTCGCCCGCTCGACCAGGCGCAGCGTCGCGTCCTCGGCGGCGCGGCGGGCGAGACCTGCGGGGAGCTTGACGTCGACGTGCAGCCAGCCGAGCGCCAGCGGGCGGCGCAGCGTCACCGGCGCGCCGAGCGCGCGCGCGAGGCCAGCGAGCCACTTGCCGCGGCTCGCATCGTCGTCGACGCCAGCGGGGGGCTTGACGATCAGGCGACCGGCGATCAGGCGCGCGTCGCGCGCGAACCCGGCGCGCGAACCCGGCGCGGGCGACGCCGGCGCGGGCGACGCCGACGACGCAGCGGCCGGCCCGGCGAGGGCGGCGAAGGCGAGGGCCGCGACGAGGGCGGTGACGGCAGGCGACGGGCGCATGGGCGGGCTCCTGTGGCGCGGGAGTCTAGCCGCGCCGCCCGCGCGCCGCCTTGCCCCCCGCGCCACCGAGGTGCTGCTGTCCTGCTGTCCTGCTGTCCTGCTGTCCTGCTGTCCTGCTGTCCTGCTGTCCTGCTGTCCTGCTGTCCTGCTGTCCTGAGAGGCCGCCGGAAGGCCGCCGAAAGAGCACGGCATTCCTCGGTCAGCCTTGCAGGCGCCGCTCAGGCGTCGTGCTCGCCACGGCGCACGGTGACCGCCCGGTGCTGGTCGCGGTCGCCGCCGTCGCGCAGCGGGATGACGACGAGCACCTGGTCGGCGCGGATGTGCGCCGTGCCCAGGGCGGCGGCGTAGGGCCCCGGCGTCGCGCCGACGACGACCCAGGCCTCGCCGTCACCGGCCTCGTAGGACCAATAGACGTCGAACAGGGTCAGCGCGCCGCGCACGAACTCGCCGTTGCGCCAGCGCTCGAGCTCGCTGGTGAGCGCGCGGCCGCGATAGACGCTGACGGCCTCGCCCTTCTGCACCTCGACCTCGACCCACGTCGTGTCACGCTCGGAGGGGTTGCTTTGGCTCATGGGCGCTCCTTGGCTGCGTCGAGGTGCCCGTCCTACCACCGTCGTCGCAGGATCGCGTGCAGCGCCGCGTCGTCGAGGGCGACGGGGTTGGTCGGCAGGTCGGGGTCGGCCAGCGCCGCCGCAGCCAGCATCGGCAGGTCGGCCTCGGTCAGGGCGGGGGCAGCGTCGCGCAGCCGGCGCGGCAGACCGGCGGTGTCGAAGACGAATTCGTCGATGGCGGCGACCAGCGCGGCGACCAGCGCGGCGTCGTCGTCGCGCGCCGCGCCGAGGCCCAGCGCGCGGGCCAGCGTGGCGTAGACCGGCGCCGCCTTCGCCGCGTTCTCCCGCAGTACGTCGACGAGAAACAGGCCGTTGGCGACGCCGTGGGGGACGCCGGTGTGGGCGCCCACGGCGTGGGCGAGGGCGTGGCAGGCGCCGAGCATCGCCGTCGACACCGCCTGCCCGGCGAGGTGCGCGGCGATCAGGCAGGCGCCGCGGGCCTCGACGTCGTCGGGGCGCAGCAGGCTGCGCGACAGCGCCTGCTCGACGAGCAGCAGGCGGCACGCCTCGGTGGCCAGCGCCGAGCCCATGGGGTTGCGCAGCTTGCTGCCGATGGCCTCGACGGCGTGGGTCAGCGTGTCGACGGCGGTGGCGGCGGTGACGGCGCGGGGCAGGCCGACCAGCAGCGTCGGGTCGAGCACGGCGAGGGCGGGCACCAGCGACGCGTCGACGTAGATGCGCTTGCGGCGCTCCTCGCGGTCCTTGAGCACGGCGAACTGCGTCGCCTCGGAGCCGGTGCCCGCCGTCGTCGGCACACACACCAGCGGCAGGGTCTTGCCGCGGATGGTGGCCACGCCCTCGAGGCTCTTGATCGACGCGCCCTTCGCCAGCGCGGCGATCACGCCCTTGGCGGTGTCCATGACGCTGCCGCCACCTACGGCGAGCACGGCGTCGCAGCCGAGCTCGCGGGCGCGCGCGGCGGTGGCGTCGACGTGGTCGCAGTCGGCGTCGGGGACGACGCCGTCCTCGACGTGGACGACGCGGACGCCGAACGGCGCGACGATGGCCTCGAGCAAGCCGGCCTTGCGCACGCCGGCGTCGGTGACGACGACGACGTTGCGTGCCTTCTTCAGCAGCGTCTTGTCGGCGATGGTGGCGGCGACACCGGGGCCGTAGAGAGACGGCCCGGCGGGGGTGTGCTGGAACGGGCGGTGGGTTGTCGGCGGCCGGGGGTCGGTCACGGGGTGTCCTCGCTGGTGAGGCGCCAGGCGCCGCCGGCGGCGACCGCCCAGCCGACGACCATCGCGGTGGCGCCGCCGACGACGGCGAGGGCCTGCAGCTGGGCGAGCGTCTCGCGCGAGCGCGCCGACCCGAGACGCAGCCGCAGCTGTTCGACGTCTTTGGCGTTGTCGCGGTCGGGCGCTGCGACGTAGTCCAGCACGGCCGCGTCCAGGGCGGCGCTGTCGGCGGCGTGCTGGAAGCCCGCGCCGGCGCCGAGGCCCGCGGCGAGGGTGCCGGCGCCGACGGCGACGAGTCCGGCGACGAGCAGGGGCGCGCCGGGGCGCGTCAGGAACGACGACGCGCTCGACGGGGACTGCCACGAGGCGGCCTCCTGTCCCGGGGCCCACAGGAGCAGCGAGAGCGCGGCAGCCGTGATCATCGTCGTCTGGTTCTTTCACGGGGCGCCGCAGCGCTCAACCCGACCGCCGCGTCGTCGCGACGTCGACGGCGCCCGCCGCGGCAGCGCCCGCCGCGGACGGCTGCCGCCGCGACGTCGCGACGACGCCGGCCCTCACCCGCGGCTGCGCCGCTGCCCTCTCCCGATTCTGGGGATCCTGGGAGGGGGCTCCCTGTCACCCAGCATGGCCTCAGGATGTGGGACCGGAAGGTCTCCGATCGGCCCCGGTCATCCTTCAACGCGCCACGCGGCGACGGCCGCGCCGCACTCGAGCATGCGCCGTCCCATGTACGGGTTCGCCATCGTCGCGTTGGTCTGCACCCAGCGCTGGTAGCCGGCCGCCATCGGGCACTCGAACAGGAAGCGTCCGGCCTGCAGCGCCGGGTCGGCGGCGATCGCGGCGACGAGGCCGCGCGACAGCTCGCCGAAGGCAACGCGGGCGGCCTTGAGGTCGACGGCAGCGCCGTCCTTCGTCGCCGTCGCCGCGGCGAGGCCGTCGAGCCCCTTCTGCAGGTCGGCGGCGCCGGCCGCCTTGTCGGCGGCGATCGCGGTGACGGCGGTGCGCAGCGCCGGCAGCTCGGCGGCGATCGCGGCGCCCTTGTCGTCGGCGAGGACGGCGCGCAGCGCCTCGTAGCGGGCGAGCACGACGCCGCGCGGCCCAGCGGGGAGGGCGGCGGGGGGCGCCGTAGGGGCCGCCGGCGCGGGCGGGGCGCCGTGGGTATCGCCGTGGGTGCTGCCGTGGCCCGACGGCGGCGCAGCCTCGGCCGAGCAGGCGCCGAGGGTGACGAGCGAGAGGGTGAGGGCGAGGGCGGCGGCAGCACGCATGCGTCGGTCGTAGCAGAGACCGACGGCGACGCGAACGCGGGGGGCGTCGCCGGCGATCAGGAGAGGTGGGGCACGAGAGTGGTCCCGGTCCCCGGGCGCTGCCGGCGTCCAGCGTCGGTAGCGCGAGTCGAGTGAGGTCGGACGGCAGCAGGTCGACGACGGCTGCGGGTGAGCGACGGTGGTTGTCGCCGGACCTTCAGCGGGCGAGGTCGAGGTGGCCGCGGGTGAGCGCCTCCTTGACCATGCGCTGGGCGATGCGCGCGGCGAGGGCGGCGTCCTTCAGCTCGGCGAGGGCGGCTTCGTAGTAGGCCGCGGTGAGCTCGCCGACGGTGGTGCGGATCGGGTGCTGGCGCTTGGTGTGCGGCATGACGGAGTCTCCTGCAGCGGCGGTCGGTGCGACCGCGTGCTCAGTTAAGATGCACCGTTCCTGCCAACGTTCCGACACCGACCGCGGGCTCGTCCGGGCGCCGTCGGACGGGTCGAATTTGCGATCTGCACGCCGCAGGCGTGATCCCGCGCACGACAGGCGCGTCACGACCGCGGTGAGACGGACACGCTCTTCGTGGTCAAACGAACACACTGCTTTCGGGTGGGATGACCCTGCTCTGTGACCGTCCGGCCGAAGACGTCGTGACGGTTGTTCAGTCGGCGGCGGCCGAGGCGCCTGGCAGCAGGGCGTCGAGGTCTCGGGCGGGGTGGTCCTGCGCGCGAGCGAGGACGTCGGCGAGCTACTCGAACGGGTTGAGGCCCCGCGCCTCGCAGGTCGCCGCGAGCGAATACAGGCCGGCGATGTTCTCGCCGGCGTCGGCGTGGTGGACGAAGAGGAAGTTCTTCCGCCCCAGCGTCCGTCGATCCGGTCGTTGATCGATGGACTCCAGCGTCCGAGCCGCCGCGCGTTCAGGTCGATGCCGTCCAGGAGCATGGCCAGCTGCGCCGGCTCCAGCTCGACGTGGCGACAACGAGCGTCGACGACTAGCAGCTGGAGTCGCCCGCGCTCGAGGCGCTTCAGGTAGAGCACGAAGCCGCCGCGGTCCCGGAAGAGGGCCTCCACCTTGTCGCGGGCCTTGCCGACGAAGACGAAGAGGTTGCCCTCGTCGGGGGCCTTCTTCAGTACGCCGTCGACGATCGCGCGCGACCCGTCGATGCCGTTCTCGCGTGTCGGCGACGTCGGTGGCGAAGTGGATGCGGACGCTCGGAGGCAGGCCCAGCATCAGCCGCCCTCGAGCACGGCGACGACGCGGGCGAACGCCACCTGGTCGAACTCGCGGCCGACCTTGACCACGTGCCCCGACCGCAAAAGCTCCGTCACCGGCTCGCCGCGCCGCGGCTCCACGACGTGCGCGGGCAGGAGCGCGATCACCTTGCCGAGGTCGGGCGCGAGCTTCTTCTTCCACCAGCGCAGCCGCTGCGGGACGCTCCCACGGCTACGGGCGAACTCGCCGAGCCCGAGCCCGCTCTTCTTCCAGGCATCGAGCACGCCGCGCGCCTCGACCTCCGTCCACTGTCCGTGCGCCATCGTGACCTCCGGCGCCACCCCTGCCGGGGCCGGGCTACACGTGCACGACGACACAGGCCGGACGGTTACCTTTTTCTCTTCTTCTCTTCTTCTCTTCTTCTCTTCGCGCTCTTCGCTGGCTTCGCTCGCGCGGCAGCTCGGGCGGACAGGTCTCCGACGAGGTTTTCTCTTTCGGCCGTCCTCCACTGCTCGCCTTGCGGCATGGCCACCTACGCCTTCGGCGCGACCGAAGGGACGCGTTGCGCCGCACCCCTTCGGAAGCCCCAACGCCTCCTGGAGGCGCTGGCACCGGAAAACGACCCGGGCTCCGCAGCCCATCAAGCTGGCCTTTGCTCCCTTGGCCAGCTGCGGTGCGCGGGTCGTTTCCTCGCTGGAGTTGACCACCGCGATGACCGCGGTCCCGCTGGTCGCGCTGTAGCTCGCCGGCGTCGTCGTGCGCGCGCGGCGGCTGTGGCGCCAGCGCGCCGCGCGCTCGACGACGACATCGCCCGTGGTCGACGACGCGCTCGGCGTCCTCGCCGACGCCGTGGTGCTCCTGACGCGCCGGGGCGGCTGGTTGTTCGTCACCGGCCTCGTCGGGCTGTTCGGGGCCATCGCCAGCGGCTTCGCCGGCTTCGCGGTGTTCGCGGTGGTGCTGCTGGCCGCGGCGCTGGCGCTGTTGGCCACCACCAGCGTCGTCGCCAGCGTCGGCGTGCGGCTCGACGGCGACGTCGCCACGCCGGGCAGCGCGCCCCGGGGCGCGCAGCGCAGCGTGCAGCCGGCGGTGGCGCCTCTGGGCACGCCGCTGCACGACACGCTCGTGCTCGACGGCGTAGCGCCGGCGGGGTTCGGGCTGCGCATCGTGGGGCCGCTGCCGGCGCGCCTGGGCGGCGAGAGCCGGTTGTTTGTCGGCGGCGACCCTCGTCGTCGCTGCCAGCGGGCGCAGGGGGCGCTGCTGCCGCCGGCGCCGCGGGGCGTGCACCGGCGGCCGTCGGCCACGTTGATCGTCGAGGACCTGCTCGGTCTGACCGGCGTGGTGGTCGGCGTGACGTCGGCGGCGACGTGCAAGGTGCTGCCCGCGCCGCGGACGGTGCACGGCGCCAGCGCGCTGTGGTCGTCGTCGACGCAGCCCGATGACGAGCTGGTGCCCCGGCCGCGGCCGCGCGAGGACCTGCTGGCGCTGCGGCCGTGGGTCACGGGCGACGACGCGCGGCGGATCCACTGGCGGCAGAGCGTGCGGGCCGGCGAGTGGATCGTACGCACGCCCGAGCACGATCCGGCGCCGCGGCGCGAGGTCCAGGTCGTGCTCGACACCTTCGCGCCGGCGGGCCTGGCCCGCACCGGCGACGACGAGGCCGCGCTGCACGGCGTGCTCGACGCCGTGGTCGACACGGCCCTGGGCGTCGCGCGGGCGCTGCGGGCGCAGGGCCACGACGTCGTGCTGGTCGCGGCGCTGTCCGAGAAAGCTGCGACCGGCGACGTCGCAGCGACCGACAGGGCCGTGGGCGTGCGGTCGCTGCCGGGGCGCACCAGGCGCGAGAGCGCGTGGCGCGACCTCGGGGCGCGCGCCTCGCCGCAGTCACGGGTGCCGCTGCAGGACGTCGTCGACGCGCGTGGCGACGTGGTGGTGGTCACCGCCGCGCTGGGCGTCGACGACGACGCGCGGGTGCCAGCCACGCTGCCCGATGTGGCGCGGTGGTCGTGGCGCCGGCTGTTCTTCGTCGACCATGCGGCGGGCAGCGACGAGCACCGCGCCGACCTCGTCGTCGCGCGGCGGCGACGCGACAAGGAGCGCCTCGCGGCGCGCGCCGCGGCCCGGCGACCGCCTCATGGTGGCGCGCGGCGCGGCGCTCGTACTGACGCCGGCCACGGCCCCGCAGGCGACGACGACGACGAGAGCAACGATCAACGGGGGCGGCCGACCTGCGACGCGGAGGGTGGCATCAGCGGCGGCATGAGCGCGGGCGGCGCAGCGGCGGCGGAGGCGGCGGTGCGGCGGGCGTACGTCGTCTACGGCGCGGCGGTGTTGTCGGGCACGGTGGCGCTGGTCGTCGTCGACGGCAAACGGTGGTCGGCGGAGGCGGCGGAGGCGGTGGCGGGGATCGGGCCGGGGTTCGCGGTCGGGGCAGCGTGCGCCCGCGCGTGCCTGCGCGGCTGGGTGTTCGTCATCGGCAGCTACCTCGTCGGTGTGGCGGCGGTGGTGCTGGGCGGCGCGCTCGACCTGACGCATTCGCCGCAGCGGATGCTGGTGGCGCTGGGCGGTGGGGCGTCGTGGGGCGCCACGTCGTCGTTCCGCCTGCTGGCGCCGCGCGCCGACCTGTGGGCGCTGTGGCTGCCGATGGGGCTGCACGTGGCGGCCGCCGGCGAGTGGCTGAACCACCGCGGCGGGGTCGCGGCGGGGCGGCAGGACCGGCTCGGCCTGTGGGACGGGACCTCGACGCTGCTCGTCGTCGTCGTCGTCGCGTTCTTCATCGCCACCGTCGCCGCACGGCAGGCGGTGTCGCGAACGCGCTGGCCGCGACGGCCGGTGCGGGCCGAGGCGCCGGCGCCTTCGGGCGCGCACCGGGGGCGGGCGACCCTGCTCGTCGTCGTGCTGGCGCTTGCGGGCCTGCTGGTCACGCCGTTCCTGCTGCGCACGCGCCCGGCGCCGGTGCGCGCGTCGCCGGACGCGTCGACAACGACGCCGACCGCGTCGACGCCGCCGTCGTCACCGTCGTGGCGGCCGCCGGACGCCGACGCGCTCGTGCCGGCGCTGCAGCGCATCGTGGCTGCGCTTCCCGCGGTGGGCGACGACGCGGTCAAGGCGATCGCCGGCGGCGCCGCTGTCGGGGGGGCCGCTGCTGCCGGTGCTGCGTCGTCGTCGCCTGGCGGCGCTGGCCACGCCCGCCGCGTCGCTGCCGCCCACCGAGCGGGTGCGGCGCCGCTACGGGCGGGCGCTGGTGGCGCTCGCCGAGGCGGGCGTCGTCGTCGACGGCGCGCTGCAGGCGCCGCGCGGGCTGGTGCAGGCCGCCCGCGACGTCGCGGGCGACGCCGCCCCAAGGCCGTGCCCGGGCTGCGCGACGCGGTGGCCGTCTGGGAGCGGGTGACGTTTCGCGGCCGTGGCCTGCCCGACGACGCCGAGGAGCGCATGGCGGCGGCGATGGTCGGCGTGGTGGCCTGGGCCGAGGCGCGCCGCACACCGTGGCAGGCGTGGACGCTGTGCTTCACCGTGCCGACGTTGCCCCACGGATAAGCGGGGCGGGCGCTGCCCGGCTGCCGCCCTTCCGCCCTGCGTCGGCCCGAGCTCGTGGGAGCAGCCCGCGTCAGCTCGTCAGCGGCCGCTCGTCAGCTGTCGTGGGCGACAGTGCGGACGAATTCGGCGAGCACCCGGACCTCGATGTCGCCGCCGGTGACGAGGGGCGCCTCGCCGGGCTGCAGCGTCGACAGGGTCAGCCGGCCGCCGTCGTCGCTGTCCAGGCGACGCACGATCACTTCGACGTCGTCGCCGCTGCCGAGGGCGACGAGCACGTGGCTGCGCGGCGTCGGGGGCCGCTTCAGCGGGCGGAACAGCGACCAGGCGCCGTCGGGGATGCGCGGCTCCATCGCCGAGCCCTCGACGCGCACGATGAAGGCGCCGGGCTCGACGTCCTCGGCGAAGACGGCCCAGCCAAGGGGCGACGGGCGGGTGCCCCGCGCGAAGCGCGCGCCGTCGGACAGCCGGAACACCGGCACCGGCACTGGCGGCTCCGCCGACACCCGCAGCACGCCGGCGCGCTCGACCTCGAGAAAGCGCGGTCGAGCCCCCGGACCGGCGGTGACGTGCAGGACGTCGTCGATGGCGACGCCCAACGCCCCGGAGACGCGCTCGATGGTCTGCAGCGTCAGGTTCTGACGGCCGCTCTCGATGCGCTGGATGTTCTGGGACGCGATCCCCAGACGGTCAGCGACGCCCTCCTGCGTCAGCCCACGGGCCTGACGAAGCGAAGAGAGGCGACGCGCCACGGCGACCTGAAGTTCCTGAGTTCGACGTTTCACGAGAGCCTCGATGCAGCAGTAGCAAGCGGCACGCCACCGATCTGGAGGTTGGAGCGACAGCGCGCCGCCGCCGCCACTGTCATCGACGTCAATCCTCGCGCGCCGACGAAAAAACCTACCGACGCATCGTTTGTGATTGAACGGTAGGGGGCTGATACCGCACCGTGTCGCCTCGACCCACCGTGTATCTTTTGGGTACCTCTACTCAAGGCCGGACGGCGACGTCAGGCGAGGCTCGGAGACGACGACGAGCTCGGGGGCCGCGCGGTCGGCGCGGCGGTACAGGCGCGCCACCGCGCGGACGGTTTCGTCGTCGACGCTGCCGCGGGCGCGCACCGCCTCGTGCAGGGCGCCGCGCGCCCGCACCCACAGCGGGTCGTCGTCCAGCGCGGGAAACACCCCGCGGCCGTGGGCGGCGACGACGCCCTCGTGGTCGACGACGACGACCACGACGCCGCCGGTCCCCATGCGCGCGCGGGCGAGCGCGATCCCGCGCGGGAACCAGGCCACGTCGCCGCCCTGCGCCGCCGGCTCCTGCGCCCGCTCGCCGGCCACGTGAGCCAGCCGGACGTCGTCGTCGTCGCGCTGCAGCACCAGCGTGTGTCCGTCGCGCAGCCCGACGATGCCGCGCGGCGCGATGCCCAGCCCCGCCGCCAGCGCGCCGTGGGCCACGAGGTGCTCGGGGTTGCCGTGCAGCGCGACGAACGCCCGCGGCCGCGTCGCCGCCAGCAGCAGGCGCAGGTCCTCTTCGTGGCCGTGCCCCGAGACGTGGGGCGCGCGCCGCCCGGCGACGACGTCGACGCCGCCGTCGGCGAAGGCGTCGACGAGGGGCTGCACGGAAAGCTCGTTGCCGGGGATCACGCGCGCCGACCACACGACGCGGTCGCCGCGCTGGGCCGGGTAGCCGACGCCGCCGCCGCCGCCGCCCGCGCCTGCCGCGTCCGTCGTCGACAGCGCCCGCGCCAGCCGGGCGAGGGCCGCCTGCGGCTCGCCCTGGCTGCCGGTCAGCGCGACGCAGACGAGGTGGCGCGGCAGCGCCCGCGCGGCGCTCTCGTCGATCCACACGTCGTCGCCCTGCAGGGCGCCCTCGGCGAGGGCCATGCGCATCGCCTCCTTCAGGCCGCGCCCGACGGGCACCAGCCGCCGTCCGTGTCGACGACACGCTTCCACCAGCAGCGCCAGCCGCTGCAGGTGGCTCGCGAACAGCGTCACGAACAGCGCGCCGCGCAGCGGCGCGCCGGCGACGTCGACGAAGCAGGCGTCGAGGCCGGCGGCGACGGCGCGTTCGCCGGCGTTCTTGCCTGGCAGCGCCGCGCCCGTCGAATCGGCGAGCAGGCAGGCCACGCCCTGGTCGCCGGCGCGGGTCAGGGTCACGAGGTCAGTGGGCGGGCCGAAGACGGGGTCGTCGTCGACGCGGAAGTCGCCCGAGTGCACGACGAGCCCCACCGGCGTACGCAGCACGACGCTGGCCGCCCCGGGGATCGAGTGGCTCACCGCCGCCAGCGTGACGCCGAACGGGCCGACGGCGCGCTCGACGCCGTAGTCGACGACGTCAAGGTCGACCTTGACGCCGTGGCGCTCACAGCGGCGCTGCACGAAGTGCCGCGAGAACGACGTGCACACCACCTTCGCCGGCCGCTCGCGCAGCGCGAAGGGCAGCGCGCCGATGTGGTCCTCGTGCCCGTGGGTGATGACGTAGGCGAGCAGGCGGTCGCCGACGCTGGCGAGCCGCTCCAGGTCGGGCAGGCCGGCGTCGAAGCCCGGCAGCTCTGGCCCGGCGAAGCGCACGCCGCAGTCGATGACGATCGCCGCGCCGCTGGCGCCGTCCTCGACCAGCAGACAATTGCGCCCGAACCGCCCAACGCCGCCGAGCGGCGTCAGCCGCAGCTGCGGGGCGTTGCCTCCGGCGTTCGGCCCGGTCGTCATCATCGTCGTCGTGTTCGTCATCGCTGCCGCCGCGCCAGGAGCCACGCGGCGAAGCGGGCCAGCCCCGGAGCAAGCGGCGTCGCCGGCGCGTAGCCAAGCTCGGCGCGCGCCCGCGACACGTCGGCGAAGGTCAGCGGCACGTCGCCGGGCTGGTCGGGCAGGACCTGGATCTGCGCCGGCACGCCGAGCGCCGCCGCCAGCTGGTCGATGAGCTCGTCGAGCCGCACCGTGCGCGAGTTGCCGAGGTTGTAGATGCGGAACGCTGGCCCCGTACAGCGATCTACCGACGCCACCACCCCCGACACGATATCCTCGATGAACGTATAGTCGCGCGCCGTCGAGCCGTCGCCGTAGCGAGGCACCGGCTTGCCGTCGGAGATCAGCTGGGCGAACTTGTGGATCGCCATCTCGGGGCGCTGCCGCGGACCGTACACAGTAAAGAAGCGTAGGGACGTTGAAAAAATGCCATATAGATGGCTGTAGGTGTACAGCAGCAGCTCGCCGGCACGCTTGGTGGCGGCGTAGGGCGAGACCGGGTGGTCGACGGGGTCGTCCTCGTGGAACGGCACCTTCGTGTTGCCGCCGTACACCGACGACGACGACGCGAAGACGAAGCGCGGCGGCGCGCCGGCGACGGTCCGCGTGGCGCGAGCGGCGTCGAGCATGGCGACGGTGCCCTCGACGTTCTCGCGCTGGTACAGCGCCGGCTGCTCGATGCTCGGGCGCACCCCGGCCCAGGCGGCGAGGTGCACGACGACGTCGGGCCGGCGGGAGACGTCGTTCACGACGCGGGGGGCGAAGGCGCGGGCGCGCACGGCGGGGTCGAGGATCGAGCCGCGCACCAGCGCGAAGCGGGGGTGCGCCTGCAGCAGCGCGGCGTGCTCCTCCTTGACGCGCGGGTCGTAGAAGGCGTTGAACTCGTCGACGCCGGTGACGACGTCGCCGCGGGCGAGCAGGGCCTCGCTGACGTGGGAGCCGATGAAGCCGGCGGCGCCGGTGAGGAGGACGTGCACGAGGATCCTTCGGGTCGGAGCGGACGGAGAGAGACTAACGAGCGCCGGGCGCGCGGGCAGGGGTGCCGCTCCACAGGACGTCGTCGTCTTCGAACAGGCGGGCCGCGGTGACCTCGAGCTGGTAGCTCGGGCTGTGGCCGCGGTCGTCGAAGAGCTCTTCGGTGAACAGCGTCTTCTTCTCGCCTTCGGCGAGGGCGAAGGGCCTGGTGCGCCAGCGGCCGGGGGCGAGGCGACGGCTGTCGAAGTCGGTCTCGACGCCCTGCACCTCGAGCACGCAGGCGTCGCGGTCGCCAGAGTTCTGGTTCACGATCACGAGGGCGGTGCGGTTGGCGAGCCCGAACGACAGGTCGCGCCGCTCGACGACGAAGTCGTTGGGGGTGGGCGGCGCGAGGGCGATGGTCAGCGCCGCGATCGCGATCCACAGGAGCACGACGCCCGTACGCAGCTGGAAGTAGACCGACCGGGCGCGGAACGACCGCCAGCCCTCGCGCGACAGGTCGCGTCCGCGGACGACGGCGGCGCGCGCAGCCTCCTGGGCCCGCGCCGCGGCCCCCTGCCCGTCGCCCGTGCCGCCGCCAGCGTCGGCCCCAGCGTCGCCGCCAGCGTCGCCGCCAGCGTCGGCGTGGTCGCAGCGCGCGTCGGCGGCGCGGGTGTCGTCGTCAGCCGGGCCCGGTGGGGCGCGCTTGTCGCTCATGGCCGGGAGCCTACAGAAACGCCTGCGTTGACGTCGACGGCGCAAGATCCCATAGCGCGGTTGAACCCCTTTGTTCCTGCGCGCCGCGCCGGCTCGTCCGGCCGTCGCCACCCGAGGTGCCCCATGGCCGACCAGAAGAAGAAGACCACCGACGACAAGCCTCTGATCGACAAGCGCCTGAGCGACCGCCTCGTCGCCCGCGGCAAGATCACGCGCGACGACCTCGAGAAGCACCTGAAGGACCTGCCCGACCTCGCCGACAAGGCCGACAACATCGCCGGCATCGTCTACCCGAACCAGGGCTGACGCCCGCCACGAGCCCCGGGAGGTCATCGTGTCCGAAGGCGAAAAGAAACCGAGCTTCAAGGTCGTCGACCGTCGTCGCTTCACCGACGAGGGCGACGAGCGTGAGGGCCCCGACGTGCCGAGGGCCGACCCGGTGCGCGTCGAGCCAGGGCGCATCGAGCCGGCGCCCGCCGCCGCGGCGCCGGCGTCAATGGCGTCGCCGTCGTCGATGGCGTCATCCGCAGCGCCAGCCAGAGAGCCGCCCGAGGCGCCGCGGCCGAAGGCCAAGGCGGTCAAGACCGCCAGCGGGCTGACGTTCTCGATGTTCGTGCAGTCGTTGGCGCAGCAGGCGCTGATGCAGATGGGCTTGATCCCGTGGCCGCACGGCCAGCGCGAGCTGGCGCTCGAGCAGGCGCGCGACACCATCGACATCCTCGAGCTCTTGAAGACGAAGACCGAGGGCAACCTTGAGCCCGACGAGAACGAGCTGCTCGGCGCGGCGGTTACCGAGCTGAAGATGTCGTTCGTCGAGGTGCAGCAGGCCATCGCGCGCTCGCGCGCCGGCGTGCGGCCGCCGGGTCCGATAGGCCCTCCGGGCGGTCCGCGCTGATCGCGGCGCCGCCGCGCCACCGGTCGTCGTCGCTGCGTCTCCGACGGGGCGCGCGGCGGGCGGTGACTGGGTGCACGCCGGGCTGACCGGCGGGTGCGAATCCCTGGCGGGGCTCGCACGTTCCTCGTTCGTGGTGCGCGAGCGAAAGAGGCGGTGATGGCGTTTGGCCGAGGCGGCCCTGGGCCGATGAGCGAGATCAACGTGACGCCGCTGGTCGACGTCATGCTGGTGCTGCTGATCATCTTCATGGTGACGGCGCCGCTGACGCAGCAGGGCGTCAAGGTCGAGCTGCCGCAGACCGACGCGCCGGCGATGAAGACGTCGACGGAGGAGCGGCTGGTGCTCACGTTGACGAAGGACGGCCGCGCCTATCTCGGCAAGACCGAGGTCCCGATGGAGCGGCTGACCGACATGCTGTCAGCCAACGAGAAGCTGAAGCAGGACAAGGAGCTCTACCTGCACGCCGACCAGACGCTGCCCTACGGCGTGGTCGTCAAGGTGATGGCGGCGGCCAAGGCCGGCGGCGCCGACAACCTGGCGATGGTCACCGACCCGGTGTCGACGGAGGCGCCGCGGTGAACGGGCAGACCGGCCCCGGCTCGACGCTGCCTGCGCTGGCCGAGGTCAGCGGTCCGTCGCGGCCGTCGCCGACGAGCGGGCCAGCGACGACCCTTGCCGCGCGCCACGCCCGGCAGCGGCGGCGGCTGACGGTGATGCTCGTGGTGAGCCTCGGGGTCCACGGCTTCGCGTTGTCGGCGTGGGCGCTCCTGCCGCAGGCGCCAAGGCGGGCCGTCGATCTGGACGCCGCGGTGGTGAAGACGCGGCTCGTGAAGCTCGGCAAGCCGCGCGACGAGAAGCTGCTGCCACGGCTGCCGACTTCGACGCCGCCGACGCCGCCGGACAAGAAGCCTGCGCCGAAGCTCGACAAGTCGCAGCCGACGAAGCCCGAGCCAACGAAGCCCGAGCCGAGGCAGTCGGCGGCGGACATCCTCGACAAGTTCCGCAGCGACAACTCGAAGAAGAGCCTCGACGACCTGATCAAGAACAAGATCGGCGAGGAGACCGACGAGGGCCAGGAGCACGGCGACCGGGAGGGCACGGCGCTCGACGGCGAGGTGGCGCAGTCGTACTTCGCTCGCGTCACCGCCCGCATCCAGAAGGCCATGGAGGTCAGCTCGGTGCTCACCGACGACGAGCGCGTGCGCCTGAAGGCCGTCTTGTGCATGAGCATCGCCGACAACGGCGTGGTCTCGGACGTCACCGTGAAGACCAGCGGCAGCCCGGTGTTCGACGCCGACGTCACCGCCGCCGCCCGCCGCGCGAGCCCGGTGCCGGCGCCACCGCCCCCTGCGCGGGCCCGCGCCGCCGCCGGCGTCTGCTTCAACTTCTGTCCGACGAGCTGCCGATGAGGGGCGGCTGCCGTCCCCCGGTCCCCGAGCAGTGAACCTGACGAATGGACCCGCCGCGTGGACCCGCCGAGTGAATCGCCGGGGCGCCCGGGCCGGAACCTGCAAGGATGCCCCGACGAGCGGCGTGGCGGACATCACCACACGCTCCCCCGAGACCGCGGAGACGACGATGGTACGCGTGCTGGCCCTGGTGTCGATGTTGAGTTCGTCGCTGGCGTGGGCACAGGGCCCCATCGTCGGCGACGTTGAGGGCGGCGCGTTCCGGCCGTTCCCGCTGGCGGTGCCGGTGGTGCGCGGCGACGCGGCGACGGCAGGTGCGGCGAAGACGGTGACGCAGGTGCTGCGCGCCGACCTCGAGATGTCGGGGGCGTTCCAGCTGCTCGACGACCGGAGCTTCCTCGACTCCGACGGCACGACGCCGGACGCGATGCGCTTCGCCGACTGGCAGAACGTCGGCGCGCAGGGCGTCGTGAAGGCGCAGCTGTCGACGACGGGCGGGGCGTTGTCGTTGGCGCTGTACGCGTACGAGGTCGCGGCGCAGAAGACGGTGCTCGACAAGAAGCTCAGCGGCGCCGTCGACGACGTCCGCGGCCTCGCCCACGCGGCGGCTGACGAGGTGTTCCGCGCGTTCACCGGCGAGCCGGGTCCGTTCCGGTCGAAGATCGCGGTGGTGAAGAAGGTGCAGGGCGAGAAGCACGTCTTCGTCGTCGACGTCGACGGCGAGGGCGCGCGGCAGGTGACCCGGGGCGGCGGCCTGAATCTGCTGCCGTCGTGGTCGCCCGACGGCCGGTCGCTGCTGTTCACGAGCTACCGCTTCGACAACCCCGACCTGTTCGAGCAGCCCGTCGATGGCGGTTTGGCGAAGCCGTTGTCGCGGCGGCCAGGGCTGAACACCGGCGGCAAGGTCAGCCCCGACGGGACGAAGATCGCGGTGACGTTGTCGCAGGACGGCAACTCCGAGCTGTACCTGCTCGATCGCGGCGGCGGGGTCATGAAGCGCCTGACCGACCAGTGGGGTATCGACACGTCGCCATCGTGGTCGCCCGACGGGTCGCAGCTGGCGTTCGTGTCGTCGCGGAGCGGCCATCCCGACATCTACGTGATGGCGTCGTCGGGTGGCGCGGCGAAGCGGCTGACGTTCAAGGGCGAGTACAACCAGACGCCGGCGTTCTCGCCGCGCGGCACGCACGTCGCCTTCACCGCCCGCGACGAGCGCAACGCGTTCGACATCTTCGTGGTGAACCTGACGACCAACGAGCTGAAGCGCATCACCCAGGGCCAGGGCAACAACGAGGAGCCGAGCTTCTCGCCCAATGGGCGACTGCTGGTGTTCACGACGACGCGCAACAAGAGCCGCCAGCTGGTCGTCGCGAACCTCGATGGGACGAAGCAGACCGTGCTGTCGGCGTCGATGGGGGAGCACACGTCGCCGGCGTGGGGTCCGTTCATCCGCTGAGCTAGGCGGTGCTCCCGGGCGTGGGCCGCGGGCAGAAAATTGGCGTGGGTGTTCGACGGCCCCTTACGGTGCCGACGTGGGACGCGCAGCGAAGAAAGCCGAAACGGGATCCAGTGGTCGCCTCGCCGCCGGCCGGCGCGGGGCGTGGAACGAGCGCAAGGATGGCGGCGGCGGGGCCCCGCCGGGCGCCGCCCGCCGGGACAAGGGTGGGAAGGCCAGCCGGGCAGGCACCCCGAAGCCGTCGCTGCTGCTTCGCCTCTTCAAGTTCGGCGTGTTGCTGGTGGTGATGGCCGTCGTCGGGTTTTCGGTGGTGTTGGTGGCCGACGTCGGGCTGAAGGTCGTGGGCGGGATGAAGTTCGGGCAGATCACGTTCGCTGAGCTGGTCGACAAGGTGGAAGACCGCTTCTTCGACCGCGACGTCCCGCTGCCCCGGCCGAAGTCGGCGAAGGCGGCGAAGCCGGCCCGCGACCCCGCGCAGACGAGCGCGCCGTCGTCGCCCGCGCCCGACCCGGTGCGCGCTCCGCTGCCGGCGCCGCGCGCCGAGGAGTACCCCCGCCACGTCGAGCCGCGCCCCGACCCCGAGATCGAGGCGGCGCGCGACCGCCTGAACGAGCTGCTGCGCAAGCTCTGACCCGTCGCCCTCGCGCACGAAGCGGGCGCCGGCCCCGTCTTCGTCCGACGACGGGGTCGACGACGTTCTCGACGACGACGCGGACCCAGCGGAGACCCTTCGATGAGCACGACGACGACGACGACCGCCTCCCCTCCGATGGGCCCGCCGACGGGCCCTCCGATGGGCCCGCGGGTGGGGGTGGTCATGGGCTCGGCCAGCGACGGTCCGACGATGCAGAGGGCCGCCGACATCCTCGACGCGCTGGGCGTCGCCTACGAGTCTCGCGTGGTGTCGGCGCACCGGATGCCCGACGAGCTGTTTCGCTACGCCGAGACCGCCGCCGACCGGGGCCTGCACGTGATCGTCGCCGGCGCCGGCGGCGCCGCCCACCTGCCGGGCATGCTCGCCGCCAAGACCCACCTGCCCGTCCTCGGCGTGCCCGTGCAGTCGCGGGCGCTGAACGGCCTCGACTCGCTGCTGTCCATCGTGCAGATGCCCGGCGGCATCCCTGTCGGCACGCTGGCCATCGGCGACGCCGGCGCCAAGAACGCCGCCCTGCTCGCCTGCGCCATCCTCGCGCTGCACGACGAGGCGCTGCGCGAGCGCCTGATCGCGTTCCGCCGGCAGCAGACCGACGACGCCACGGCCTCGACCCCGTCGCGGTCGCCGCCGACCCCGTAGCCGCCGCCGCCCGGCTTCGACGGCGCCACGCCCCGTGCCGTCAAGCTGCGTCGAAGCCGATGCGCGACCGGCCGGCGCCGCGCCGCCGCGCTACCTCGTCGACGAGGCGACGCACCACGTCGTCCACCGACGGCGCGGCGGCCAGCCGCAGCCCGCGCTGCACCGCCACGACGTCGCCGATGCACAGGCCCGACAGCCGCGACGCCGCCGCCACCAGCTGAAGGACGTCATCGTCACGTCGGCCCTCGTCGGGCAGCAGACGCGCCAGCACGCGCTCGCGCTGCGGCAGCGTCAGCGGGTCAAAGCGCACCTTCAGGTCAAAGCGCCGGAACGCCGCGACGTCGACCTGATCGGTCAAGTTCGTCGCCGCGACGAACAGGCCGTCGAAGTCCGCCATCTGCACCAGGAGCTCGTTGGTCTGGGTGACCTGCCAGTGCGCCTTCGCCTCGGCGCGTGACGACAGGAAGGTCTCGGCCTCGTCGAGGAACAGGATGCCGCCCTCGGCGCGCGCCTCGCGGAACATCGCCGCCAGCAGCTTCTCGCTCTCGCCCACCCACTTGCTGAGCAGCTCCGACGCGCGCTTCTCGACGAGCGGACGCCCGGTGCGCTCGGCCAGCTGCCGCACCAGCTCGGTCTTGCCGCACCCCGGTGGGCCGAGCAGCAAGAGCGACGCCTGCGTCACTCGCCGCTGCACCAGCAGGTCGACGACGCTGTCCACCGACGGCGTCGCGTTCAGCAGCGACTGATCCCACGGCAGCGCGGGCGTCCGCCGCGACGCCCGCGCGCCGCCACCGCACGCCGACAGGAAGCCCTGCGCCACAAGCTCGACGGCGCGGTCCGGCGACAGCGGCGGCGTCCCTGAGGACGTGCCCGCCGGCGCAGCCGACGACGACAGCTCGACAGGAGGCGGCGTCACGGACGGCGCCGACAGCGAGGCTGACGACAAGGACCGCTGCCGCGCCGCCGCCTTCGCCCCCTTGTCGCTGCGATCGCGCCTCGTCGCCAGCGACCGGCCGCGCCGTGCGCTCGCCGACGTTGCCGACGTCGCCGGCGTTGCCGGCGCCGCCGACGTCACCGACGTCGCCGGCGTGGTCATCGACGACGCGGCGTCGCTCGGCGGCTCGGGCGAGGGCAGACGACCGGCGACGAGGCGCGCCGCCCGCAGCGCGCGGTCGACCATCGCCGGGGCGAGGCGGGGGTCCTGCTGCAGCAGGGCCCGCGTCGACGGCTTGAGGGGGAGGTCGCCGATGGCGCGGTCGACCATCGCAGCGCGCACGCGGCCGCGGGGCGACTCGACGGCGACGATCAAATCGAAGCGCCGCAGGAATGCCTCGTCGATGGCGTCGACGGCGTTCGTGACCCACAGCGTCGGCACCGCTGGCGTCTCGAGCAGGCGCACCAGGAAGCCCTTCTTCTCGGTGGACGCCGGCACGAACGAGAAGGGACCGCTGGCCGCGCGCGGAAAGATGTCTTCGGCCTCGTCGACGACGAGGACCGCGTCGGGGCGGGGCGACAGGATCCGCTGGCACAGCACGAGGTGGGCGAGCCGCTCGTCGCGGGTGCGCGCCTCGCCCTTCTCATCGGCGACGGCGACCTCGTACAGGCTCGCGCCGACGCGCCGGGCCAGCACGCGGGACAGCTCGCTCTTGCCGGTTCCCGGCGGACCATGCAGCAGGATGTTCGTCGGCGTCCGCGCTGCGCAGACGCAGGCGACGCGCAGCTGCTGCTCCGCCAGCGCCACGAGGTCGGTGATCGACGGATAGTCGCTGGCCAGCAACGTTGGCTCCTTCGCCTGCGGCACCAGCGCATCGAGAAACGCGGCGTCGCTGGTGAAGCGCTGCTGCAACAGCTCCTCGAGGCGCGGCGCCGGCGCCAGCGCCACCGAGTAGTGGCGGTGCGTCTGGTCGACGAGCAGGCCAGCCTGGCGCAGCGTGCCGTTGCTCGCCAGCGCGCGCTGCACGTCGCGCTCGGGCCGGTCGAGCATCGCGGCGACGTAGCGCTCCATCGCGTCGATGTCGTCGAGGTGATCGCGCAGCGGCCGAAACGGCGTCGTCGTCGTGCGCGCCACCGCGCAGAACACCTCGACGTCGATCCGGTCGAGGTGCGCCACCCGCCCCAGCCGCGCAGCGTTGTCATGCAACAAGCCCGACGCCGGCTGCTTCGCGAGCGCCGCGACCTTCGCCCGCACCCGCCGCCGCAGCACCGCCGGCTCGGGCCGGTCCCGCGGCCCCAGCCCCAGCGCCGCCTGCGTCATCACATCCAGGTGTCCCTCGCCGTCGAGCATGCCGATGGCGTCGATGGCGCGCAGCAGCCACAGGTGCGTCCGCGGATCCTCGACCAGCATCGCGTGCAGGCGGTACTTCGGCATCGGTCCCTCCCTGAAGAAGTGGACCACCAATGTGCCAGCGACCTGCGACGGTTTCCGTCGCACCCGGGAAAAGGCATCCTGACGCCGACGTCGTCGCAAGCGCGCGAATCTCTGTCGTCACTCTGCCTCATTCCGCTCCTCGTCCGGACGCGCCTGCGACGTTTTCTGTCGCACCTTGGCACGGCAACGCGGGCCGCGCCGACCCGCCGCGTCCGGACGCGGCATGCGACGTCTTCTGTCGCAGCGCGGCGAGGCAGCGCGGCGACACCGGCCCTTACCCGCGGCTTCGCCGCTGCTCATACCCGATCCTGGGTGTGGGCTTCCTCGTGCTCAGCCTCGCGACAGGAGGCGACGCTGCTGAACTCGAACGTCACTTCCTTCTTCCGCCAGAATTTCCAGAAATGGGGAAGGGGCCAGGCGATGAGAGTCCGGTCCGGCGCAGGCGCTGAATCCGGCGGAGATCGTCGAAAGAATTGTGTCGGATGCTGAGGTCCGCCGGCCCGTCCCGGAGCCCGTTTCGGAGCCCGTCTCGGAGCCCGGCGCGCGAGGTGGCGGGAGCCGCACGCCGGGTGTATCGCTGCCGCCATGACGCGCCCCGTCCTCGTCGCCGCCGCCCTGTCGTCTGTCCTGCTCTTCGCCCGCGCCGCCGGCGCCGGCGTCGACGTTCCCGCGCCGCCCGGGGGGGCGACGGCGCCCTCGATCGCGGCGCCCGACGAGCAACAGGGGTTCCTCGGCTGGCACCCGGCGGGCGACCTGCACTTCGTCACGCTGCTCGACACCAGCAAGAAGCTGGTCGGCGTGCGCGCCTGTCGCGCCAGCGGCGACGACGTTCCGGCGGCGTGGCCGGCGGGCCTGAAGGTCGACGTCGGCGTCCTGTGCGCTGCCGTCGACGAGGCGGCGGTGGGCGGGCCGGTGGCCCCGTGGGCCATGAGCGCGCTCGGCGGCGACAAGCCGCTGAGGACCTCGCCGTGGGGCCTGAAGATCGAGCTCAAGGCGACGGCCGACGGCACCACGACGACCCACGCCGTCGCCGTTGTCGACCCGGGCAGCAAGGACCGCGCGCTGGCGCTGCCGTCGGTGACCGCCCCCGAGGCCCTGAAGCTCGGCGATGTCGTGTGGCGCAAGGACGGGGCCGCCGTCGCCGTCGCGCTGGAGACCGGCAAGCCGGCCGCCGGGTCCGCGGCGCGCCGCCTGATCGTCGTCGCTGACGTGGGCGCCCTGCTGCGCGGCGGCGGCGCGGCGGCCCGCAGGGTGGCCATCGCGAAGGAGCAGGAGGCCGCGGCGCTGATGAAGAAGCGCGACTGGTCCGGCGCCGGCCGCGTCCTCGACGACGCGCTGGTCGCCGACCCGACCTACGCGGCGGCGCGCTACGCGCGGGCGGCGGCCGAGGCCCAGGGCGGCATCGGCCGCACCGCGATGATCGAGAACCTCGCCTGGCTGAAGCAGGCCGCGCCCGCCAACGCAGCAGCGAAGCGACTGCTCGACGGCGCAAAGAGGGACCCGGCCTTCGACGCCTGGTGCGGCGAGCCCGAGGTGCGCGAGCTGGTCGGCCTGCCGTCCGTCGCGACGATGGACGTGCCGACGCGCCTCACCGAGCGTACGGCGACGTGGACGCTGCAAGGCGCGTCGTGCCGCAGCGCCTGGGTGACGCTGATGTTCGCCGGCGGCAGGCCGGGCAAGGACGGCCGCGTGGCCGGGCAAGGCACCCTCGAGCTCGTCGAGAGCTGCAAGGGCGAGAAGAAGAAGCAGAAGCAGGCGCTGTCGTGGACGCAGACGGCGACGGGCACGTTCGAGCTCGTGACGAAGCCCGTCGAGGCCACCGGCATCGTCGTGCTGGGCAAGGCGACCCTCGTGCTCGACGAGACGCACCAGCAGTTGAAGCTCGCCCCCGACGGCGGCGACACATTGGGTACCTTCGAGCCCGGCCGCGCGCTGCTCGACGACTCGATGCTCTGAGCGGGCTCCGAAAGGTCGTGCGCGCGTGGGCCGGCGGTGGCGTAGCCTGGCCGCCCACGGAGGTCGCATGGGGCGATGGCGACGACGCACGCTCGAGCCGGGCATCTACGACGAGCTCGTCAGCGCGCAGGTGGCACGGGACCTGGCGGCGCTCGACCCGACGCTCGTCGCCGTGCGTCGCAACCTCGCCGACCAGGAGGACCTGCGCGGGCCGCTCGTTGCCCTGTTGCAGGAGGCGCTCGCGCTGGCGCTGATCGAGGTGCGCGACAAGCCGGCCGACGCCATGGCACTCGCCGAAGAGCTGCTCGCGGTGCTGCGCGCGCGAGCCCCACACACGTTTCGCGACGCCGACGACCTGACCCTGCGCCCCGAGCGGCTCGCCGCGATCGTCCGCAAGCCCGCCAGCGACGTCGACGCGCCGCGCGGCTCGCTGCACACGTCGCAGCTGATCGTGAACGCGACGGGCGAGTCGCTGCTCGACCACCTGCGTAGCGAGTTCGCGACCGCCGACCGCGTCGACCTGCTGTGCGCCTTCGTGAAGCTCAGCGGCGTCGAGAAATTCCGCCGCGAGCTCGAGAGCCACTGCGTCGCCCGCGGGCGGCCGCTGCGCGTGCTGACGACGACCTACATGGGCGCGTCCGACGCCAAGGCCGTCGCCCGGCTGGCCGGTCTGCCGAACGCCTCCGTCAAGGTCTCCTTCGACGAGCAGGTGACGCGCCTGCACGCGAAGGCGTGGGTCTTCCACCGGGCGTCGGGCTACTCGACGGCCTACGTCGGCTCCTCGAACCTGTCCCACGCGGCGCAGACCGACGGCCTCGAGTGGAACGTCCGCGTGACCGAGGTCGACCAGCCGGCAGTGCTCGCGCAGATGGTCGAGACGTTCGAGCAGTACTGGGCCGACGACCACCAGTTCGAGCGCTACGACCACGCCGACGAGCGTCAGCGCCGCCGCCTCGCGCGCGCGCTGCAGCCCCGCGTCGACGTAGTCGACGGTGAGCTCGTCGAGATCGAGCCCAAGGACTTCCAGAAGCCGGTGCTCGCCGAGCTGGCCGAAGCCCGGCGACTCGGACGGCACCGCAACCTGGTGGTCGCCGCCACCGGCACGGGCAAGACGGTGATGGCGGCCCTCGACTACCGAGCGCTGCGTGGCACCGGCGCCGTCGACTCGCTGCTGTTCGTCGCGCACCGGCGCGAGATCCTCGAGCAGGCCCGGCGCGTCTTTCGCCACGCGCTGCAGGTGCCGTCGTTCGGCGAGCTGCTGTTCGATGGGCACCGACCGACAGTGGGCCGGCACGTCTTTGCGTCGATCGACTCGCTCGCCAGCGCCGACGCCCCGATCGAACCCGCCATGTTCGACATGGTGGTCATCGACGAGGCCCACCACGCCGCCGCCGCGTCGTGGGAGCAGCTGCTGGCGCGCGTGCGGCCCCGCGAGCTGGTGGGCCTGACGGGCACTCCCGAGCGCGCCGACGGCGTCGACTACGCGCACCACTTTCCGCGGCCATGGGTCGGCAACCTTCGCCTCTGGAACGCGATCCCGCACGCGCTGGTGCCGTTTCGCTACTACCTGCTCGACGTGGAAGGCGTCGACCTGCGCGGCCTGTCGTGGCGCGCCGGCCACTACGCCACCGAAGAGCTGGCCGACAAGCTCGTCGGCGCCGCCGAGATCTTCGTGCGGCGCGCGACCCACGCGCTCGCCGAACACGTCGCGCGCCCCGATGTGCTGCGTGCCCTCGCGTTCTGCGCCACTGTCCGCCACGCCGAAGCGGTCAGCGCGCGGCTCGCCGCCCACGGGCTGCGCAGCGCCGTGCTGACCGGCGAGAGCCCGGCCGAGCTGCGTCGGCGAGCCCGCATCGAGCTCGACCAGGGTCACCTTCAGGTGCTCTGCGTGGTCGACCTCTACAACGAAGGCGTCGACCTGCCGAACGTCAACGCGCTGTTCCTGTTTCGACCCACCGAGAGCGCCACCGTGTTCCTGCAGCAGCTCGGTCGCGGACTGCGGCGGGCGCCCGACAAGAGCGAGCTCGTCGTCTTCGACCTGACCGGACGACAGCACCTCTCGTTTCGCTTCGACCAGCGGCTGCGCGCGCTGCTCGGGCACACGCACCGCGAGCTGCATGCGTTCGTCAAGGACGGCTTCGGGCGACTGCCGGCCGGCTGCCACTTCCACTTCGACGAGATGGCGCAGCGCGACGTGCTCGACCAGCTGAAGCGCGCGGTGCCCACCGACAAGCGCGGGCTCGTCGCGCTGGTGCGCGAGCCGGCCCACGCTGCGCTCGGCCTCGCCGAGTTCCTCACCGAAACCGACGTCGACCTCGGCGACGTCTACGCAAAGGACCGCAGCTGGACGCTGCTGCGCCGCGACGCCGGCCTCGACGTTGATCCGCTCGACGACGACGAGCCGGACGCCCTCGCCGCGCTGCACCGGTTGACCCACGTCGGGGACGCGACCCGCCTGGACGAGTGGCAGCGCCTCGCGCAGCTGCAGCGGCCGCAGGACGAGCGTGCGCGGCGCGTGATGCGGATGCTGTTCACGGTCCTGTACGGCAAGGCGGTCGCGGCCGACGACGATGTCGCCTGGGAGCGCTTCGTGCGCGCGGCGAAGGTACACGCCGAGCTCCTCGCGCTCGTGCCGGTGCTGCGGGCCCACAACGCGATCCTCGCGCCTCCCCACGCTGTCGACCCGCTCGTGCCGTTGGCGCTGCACGGGCGGTATCTGGGGCCGGAGATCAGCGCGGCCTTCGACGACCGCGCGGCGAACGGCCGGTTCCGCGACTACTACACCGGCGTCGAGGCCGTCGCCGGCGGCCGCTTCGACCTGCTGCTGGTGACGCTCGAGAAGGGCGCGGCGACGAAGGAGCACCTGCGCTACCGCGACTTCCCCCTGCACGAGCGTCGGTTCCATTGGCAGTCGAAGGCGCGCACGCAGCGGACCGATCGCGAAGGCCGACGTCACCTGCACCCTCAAGCCGAGGGCTGCACGCCGCTGCTCTTCGTGCGCGAGCGCGACCGCGACCGGCCCGGTGTGACGATGGCGTTTCGCTACCTCGGCCCGGTGGCGCCCGACGGGGACAGCGGCGAGCGGCCGATCACGATCGAGTGGAGCCTGCGCTACCCGATGCCGTGCTCGCTGCTCGACGGCGGACGCATCGCAAGCTGAGGGCCGCGTCCCCGGCGTGGCGGCGCCGGACAGCAGGGGCACATCGACGCGTCAGGGTCAGGCGGCCAACGCCGCGGCGAGGGCGGCGCGCACCTCGCGGCCCTCGGGCGTGGCGCCCGAGCCGAGGCGCTTGGCCACCCGGCCGTCCTTGCCGATCACGAACTTCTCGAAGTTCCAGCCGATCGCAGCGCCGCCGGTCTCCGCCGTCAGCCACCGGTAGAGCGGGTGGGCGCCCGGTCCCTTCACCTCCACCTTGCGGGTCAGCGGAAAGGTGACGCCGAACTTCGTCGAACAAAAGGTGTGGATCTCGGCCTCGGTACCGGGCTCCTGCGCGCCGAACTGGTTGCAGGGCACGCCAATGACAACGACGCCGTCGGCCGCCAGATCCCGCGCCAGTGCCTCGAGCCCCGCGTATTGCTTCGTGTACCCACACCGCGAGGCCACGTTCACGATCAGCAGGACCTTGCCGGCAAACTGCTGCAGCGGCAGCGGGCCGCCGCCGATGCCGTCGAAGTTGAAGTCATGGGCTGTCGTCATCAGAGCTCCGGGTCAGAGGTTGTCACAGGGATGCCGCGCACCACGGCATGGTGACACCGGGTCGCATCCGGGCGCTGCCGATGGTCGTACGCCCCCCGGACGGGCGACGCATCCGCGTCGTCCCGCCCCTCGCTGACGCCGCTGGCGCCGGGAGCGGTGCCGGCGACCTCAGCGCAGGCGACGCCGGCGGACGCGTTCGACGAGGGCCCGTTGGCCGGCGCACCCGGTCTTGGCGTACCGGCGCTTCAGGTGGGACCGCACGGTGCCCAGCGCAATGCCCTGGTGGGCCGCGACCTCGGCGGGCGTGCGCCCGTCAGCGAGGCCCGGGGCAACGCGGGCCTCGGTCAGCGTCACGCCCCACGCGCCGCGCAGCTGCTCCACCTCGTCGATGTGGGCGCGCAGGTCGGGGGCGAAGGCGAGGTGGCCGTCGCGCACCGCCGGTCCGAGCGCGTCGCCCAGCAGCTCGAGGGCGCCAAGCACGTCGGCCACGACGTCATGGCGTGGGCTGCCATCAGGCGCTCCGCCGCCGACGGCGGATAGGGCGCACGGTACCGGGCGCGCAGCGTGCGTCGGTGAGCGCGACATCGACGACGGCAAGCGGCGGGCCGTCACAGGGCGCCAGGGCATGGACCGCCGCGACGTGGGTGAGACGCCGCCAGCAGGGGCAAGGCGCGACATCCTCACGCAGCGCGTAGGTGAACTCGTGGGGGTCGGTCGCGGCGTCGTCGGCGAGCACGCGCGTCATCGGACTCACCGGGACGCTCAGCTGCCAGAACAGCGTCAGCCACGCCGACGGCGACGGCGGGAAGCGGGCGAGGACGCGAAACGCCGGGTGCGTCTGCACGTGCCGGGCGACCATGGCGTCGCTCTTGTCGTCGTCGAGCGCCGGCTCGAGCCGGTCGAACAACATCGTCGTGTCCTGCCAAGGCCCAGACCTGTCCAGCCGCGAGCGCGGCCTCGTCGAACGACAGCCCGCGCAGGGCGCCGTCGGGGGGGGCGCCGACGGCGCGGGCAGCCGTCAGGGCGTTGTGCAGGGTCAGCCCGAGCGCGCGCATGACGGTCCGTGGGGGAGAAGGCTCGCGCGGATACGGGCGAAGCGGTCGACGACGCGCCGCTGCCCGTGGGCGCCGGTTTCGGCGTAGACGCGCTTCAGGTGCACGCGCACGGTGCCGATGGCGAGGCCGAGCCGTGCCGCCGCTCCTGCCGGGCGCAGCCTGTCGTCGAGGGCGCGCAGCACGCGCTGCTCGGCGGCGGTCTGGCTGGCCGGCTGGAACGCCGGCAGCGGCTCGGGCGGCGGCGCCATCGTGATGCTCGAGCTGATTGGGATCACGAACTTCACCCGCACGCTGCTCGGCATGGGCGAGGGCTGGCCCCGCGGCGACCGCGTGCTGCGCGGCCTCCTCGTCGTCTGCGTCGTCCTCTGCGTCGCCTCGCTGCTGCTGCCCCAGCGCCTGTCCGAGGCGGTGATGGCGCCCTTCGGCCTCGTCGTCGCCGTGGCGTCTCTCGTCGCCGGCGTGCGCCACTTCGCGCAGGGCAGCATCCCGACGATGGCGGGCCGCCCCGGCGACGCTGTCGACGGCTCACCCCTGACCGCGCCCGGGCTCGCTCGCGAGTGACGCGCGGCGTTGACGCCGCCGGTCCCGTCTGGCGCAAGGCCTGACGGAGCACCGTCTGGCCTAAAGGACGCGAGGAGGACGTCGGCGTGGGTCCCCCCGCGCCTCCGAGGTCGTGAGCGGGCGCGGGAGCTTGGCGAGCCGAGTCTCCGGCGGCGCCTTCCCTCGCCTGCCAGTCGCCCTTCAGTCGCCCTTCAGTCGCCCTTCAGTCGCCCTTCAGTCGCCTGCCAGTCGCGTCGCCGTCGCCGTCGCAGCGCCCCCCGAGCAGCGCCACGCACGTCGCGGTCCCGTGCACGCGGGCGACGACCGCGTCGGGGTCGGCGGCGGTCCCGAGCACGAGGCCGCCGTCCACGAGCACGCCGCGCGGGGTCGTCGCGCCGTCGGTGGCGACGACGTCGAGGACGAGGGCGGTGGCGTCGTCGCCGGTGCCGCCGAAGGGGAGCACGGCGCCCGGCCGCACGCGGTCCCACGGCGCGACGACGCGGAGCACCCGCAGCGCCGCGTTGCCGTCGTCGAGCGCCACCTCGAGCACGAAGCGGCCCTCGCGATCACGCCCGGCGCGGGCCCCGATCGACGCCGACGACAGCGCGCTGTCACCGCGCCCGGCGACGAAGGGGTCGGCGTGCAGCGTGCCGAGCCTCGTCGCCACGGCGACGTCGACGGCGCCCTGCGGCCGACAGACGGCGGGCAGCTCGGGCTCGGTCCAGACGACGCCGTCGCCCTCGAGCTCGGCGAGGAGCTGCGCGCGTCGCCCCTCGACGAACGCGCGCGTCCGCGCGATGGCGCGGTCGAGCTCGCGCCACTGATCGCCCGCGTGGTGCTCCGCCAGCATCGCCGCCATGTCGTCGATGGCGTCCAGGAGGACCGGCTCGTCCCAGGCGTCGTGCAGCGCTGTGCGCAGCGCGGCGGTGAAGCGCGCCCGTCCTTCGGGGTGCAGGAACAGCCGCCGCGCCAGCCGCCCCCGCGCCATCACCGACACGAAGGGCGACGAGGGCGCCTGCAGCGTGCCCCGGTCCTCGAACGTCTCGTCGAGCCCCCACGGGATGAAACGCAGGCGCCCGTCCCGTGCGCTCCGCCACAGCGCGAAGTTGTTGCGGTTGTTCGCGTAGCCATCGACGTGGGCCACGAGCACCTCGGCGGCCCAGAAGCGGAGGAAGCCGGGCAGGTCGAGCGCGCGCTCGAGCGCCGGCAGCAGCGTGTCGTCGGTGCCGGTGAGCGCCGCCGTCACCGCCGCCAGCGAGGCGTCGCGGGCGGGATCGGCGCCGTCCTTGCCCTCGAACAGCACGTCCATCCCGTCGCGGAAGTCGGCGAGGCGCCCCTCGTACAAGGCGCCGTCGTCTTCGCCCCACGCGCGGAGCAGGAACGGCGGCTTCAGGCTCTCGACGTGCACGAAGACGCCGCGGTCGACGCCGTCGACGACGACGCGGGCGAAGCCGCAGCGCGGCGTGGGCACGCCGACGCGCTCGAACACCAGCGCCGCCAGACACTGGCGCAGCAGCGAGGGGTCGGCGACCGCGTTGTTCAGCGTCAACGTCGTCGATGCGACGTCACCGGCGTCGCGCCACTTCAGCTTCAGCGACGGCCTGGCGGTGTCGTCGGAGCCGAAGAATCCCTTCTTGCGCACCGCGGCGGCGGCGTGGACGACGCCGTCGACGCGGGCGTGGGCGTGCTGCCAGTCGTACACGTCGGCGGGCGGCTCGCCGCTGCACAGGCTGGTGGCCACGGCAGCGACGTCGTGGTGCTGGTGCCGCAGCGTCTCCCAGGCCTGCTCGCCCACCGCGACTTCGACGGGCAGCGCGGCGTCGCGCCGGAACCAGTCCGCGGTGGGATCGGGGGGCGACGGTGCCAGCGACGGCGCGCAGCCGCCACCGACGCCGACGAGGACCCCGACGACGAGCGCCGCGGCCGACGGCGTCGACGACGACGTGGACGGCGACGTGGACGACGGCGCCGCCGACGGCGCGGACGACGCTGTCCGTCGCCGCAGGAGTCGGTCGATCTCGTCGGCGTCGAGACACAGGAACACGCCGAAGACGAAGACGGCGCCAAAGAGGGGCGGCACCTCGATCAACGCCACGATGCCGGAGAACAGCGCCAGCCACAGCGCCAGCCCGACCGCGCGCGTGCGTCGAAACGCCAGCAGCACCGGCGCCGTCAGCTCGACGAAGACCGTGAACCAGCCGATGGCCGCCGCGAACCACTCCGACCGCAAGGGCAGCAGGGCGGCGACGTCGCGCAGGATGTAGCCGGGCGGGGTGCGAAACAGCATCGCCATCTCGTGGTTCGCCAGCCAGCCGGCCACGAGCTTCTCGACGCCGGCGAAGAACACCGGCCACACGACGAGAAACAACGACAGGTTCGCCACCAGCGCAGGCGGGGGCAGGCGGCGTCCCTGCCGACGGGCGAGCCACGCCTCCACCGACCAGGTCGACGACGCGCCGGGCAGGACCGCCAGCACGGGCAACAGCGACCAGGCGCACAACAAGGCGATGGTCTGGACGGGCAAGGCGTTCCACGACGCGAACACCCACGTCAGCGCCATCGTCACCGCGCTCGCCGCGCGGGTGGCGAAGCCCACGACCCCGAGCACGAGGGCGAGCACCAACGCCACCGCCAGCGCGCCGACGACGACCCGTGGCGTCTGTGCCAGGTGGTCGTAGAGCCAGCCGTTGTGCAGGCGGGCCCGCGCGGCGGTGACCGCGTACTCGACGTCGTGCGCCAGCAGCGACGGCAGGAAGTGGACGAGCACGCCGAGGAAGAGCGTGATGCGCAGCAGCGCGATCGGGCGGGGATCGCGCTCGCGTTCGAGCCAGGCGAAGAGCGACGCGATCATCAACGAACCCGCGCGAGGCCAGCAGCGGTGCAGCGCTCGGTGTAGCTGCGGTAGGGGCGCTCGGGGTGGAAATTCAGCCGGTGCTCGTCGGTGGTGATGTCCACGGGTGCGCCGCCGCCGTCGATGTGCTGCCGACAGACGTGGCGCAGGAGCTCGGGCGCGAGGGTGAAGTTCGCCTCGATCCGCGCGCGCGCGTACCCGATCGCCGGCGCCGCCTGCAGGTCGGCCACCGAGCGGCGCTGACCCTGCTCGTCGACGAACGTATGCACCGCCGGGCTGCGCGGGATCTCGATGAACATCACGTAGGCCTGCTGCAGGTGCGGCAGCCTCAGGTCGAGCCGGCGCCCGAGCGCCTTCTGCGCGATGGCCCCGTTGCAGGCGCCAACGCCGGCGAGCCCCATCCACACCAGCGCGAACGTCCGCGCGAACGTCCGCCCAAGCGCGCGGCTCACGACCGCCGCCGTCGACGGCGAAGCCCGCACAACACACCCACCCACGCGCCGCTGCCGGCGCAGCCCGGTCCCTCGTCGGTGGCGCGGACACCGTCGCCCGCGTCGTCCTCGTCGCCCGGCGGCGGCGGCGGCGGTGGTGGGTCGTCGACCTCTTCGTCGTCGCGCGGGGTGAGGGCGACGCAGGCGCCCGCCGTGCAGCGCTCGCGGCGCGCGCAGGCGTGACCACAGGCGCCGCAGTGATCGTCATCGACGGCGTGGTCGACGCAGACGCCGTCGCAGGCGTCGCAGGGGACGCACCCGACGCGGCCCGTCGACGGATCGAGGGCGCAGCCACGTCCCTCCGCGGCAGCACAGTCGCGGACGACGCGCGTGCCCCCCACGCACGCCAGCGCGACACCGCCTTCGCAGCGGCCGGCGGCCGAGACGTCGCCGCACGGCACCGGCGCGCAGCGGGCCCCCTGCCCGTCGTCGTCGACGCAGGCGTGGTCGGCGGCTGCACAGGGGATGCTGCGCCACGTCTGCAGCACGCAGCGGCGCAGCGTGTCGTCGACGCAGTGGTCGACGGCGGCGGCGCCGTCGCAGGCGTCGGCGGCGGCGCCCACGGGGGCGCTCGTCGCCGCGGCGAGGAAGTCGCCGGCGCGGTCGACGCGGACGGCGGTGGACGGGCCACCGCAGTCGTCGAAGCCGCGGACGTGGACGCCCACGAGGGCGATGGCGTCGGCGGTCGCGGCGAAGACCGGCGCCCCGGAGTCGCCCGGGCACAGGCCGGCGTCGACGGCGGCGACCACGGTGAAGCGGTCGTCGAGGACGTCGTCGACGACGAACCGGCCGGCGTGGACGACGTCGTCGTCGGGCGTGCCGAGGCCGGCGCCCACGGCGGTGACGGCGTCGCCCGCCGCGGGGGATGCGACGTCGACGACGGCGGCGCCGCGCACGGCGGCCCCGAGGCCGAGCAAGGCGAGGTCGAGGTCGGGGTGGCGCGCGACGGTGACGACCGGGCGCACGACGTCGTCGCCGCGCTCGCGGAACCCGAGGGTGCGCTCGTCGAGGATGGCATCGACGTCGCCGCCGGGGCGCAGGCAGTGGCGCGCGGTCAGGACGTGGCGCGGTCCGAGGGCGGTGGCGGTGCAGCGGAGCCGACCATCGACGTCGACGAGCCGGCCGACGGCGACGGCGGCGAGCGCATCGGCGGGAGCGAGCGGCGTGCCGTCGCGCAAGGCGCGCGCGCTCGCGGGCGCGGCATCCAGCGCGTCGGCGTCGACGGCGCAGGCGCCGACCGCATCGACGACGACGGCGGCGACGGCGAGGGCGATCAGGCGGGAGCGCACGTCGACAAGGTAGCACCGCGGGGACAGGAGTCGACGTCGGCGCGGGCGTGGATGGCGCACGAAAAAAGGCGGCCCCGGTCACCCGGGGCCGCCTCTCTTCTTCCGTCAGCGGGAGCGCGCCGGGCTCACTCCTGGCGGACGCTGACGCCGGGCGCGATTATGGAGAAGTCGGTTTCGAGGCGCACGGAGGCCGAGCGGCCGGCCGCGTTGGCGCACACGTTGATGCGCCGGTTGCTGAACGTGCCGGACTCGCGGATCAGCCGGTTGCCGTTGGCGTCGAGCACGGTGAGGAAGTCAAAGAAAGACTCGGTCGACCCGTTGATCACGAGCGCACCGCAGGTGTTCGCCGGCCGCGCGAAGTCGGCGGCGTAGCTGCCGGTGCCGTTGGCGTTGTTGCAGTACGAGGCCGCACCCGACCAGTCGTTGCAGCCCGACACCCGCGGCGAGTTCCAGGTCGCGCCGACGCCGAGCCCGCCCGCCGGCGGCGGCGTGCACATGCCGGGGCCGTTGGCGAAGTCGTACGTGCTCTGGAACAGCATCCAGGTGTTCGTATACGCCGGCGGGATCCTGACGATGGTGAACGAGAAGATCTCGCCCCACGCGCACGCGCACCCGACCCACGGCACGCAGCCGCAGATGCCACCCTCGGCGATAACGCTGATGTCACCCGACAGCACCGTCACCGTCAGCGGACCCTCCCAGCGGATCTGGCCGGTGTTCATCTTCCAGCAGTCGTCGGCGGGATCGGTGTTGCCCTTCTCGTCGATCTCTTGCGTCCAGCCGACGAGCACCGACGGCTGGAACTCGACCGACGCGAAGGTGACGGCGCCGCGGATGCCGACGCGGGTGACCGCGAGGTTGAGGCCGCCGAACACCGATCCGCCGGCGTCGAGCACCGGGCCCATCGTCACCTGCAGGCCCGTCGTCACCGCGGTGCCGTCGGCGTCGTTGGCCGAGCGGTCCTGGACGAAGGCGACGGTGCCGCGCATACCGAGGCCCGCCGACACGCTGATCTCGATCACGAACGGGATCGGCCCCAATTGGAAATAGAACTCCCTACTGCGCTGGTAGTTCAGGTAGGTGCGCTTCTTCGGGCGCGGCGTGCGCGTCGGAACGCCTTCGTTCTTGCGCGGGCGGAACTCACCGGCCAGCACCATGCAGGTCTCGAAGTCGTCTTCGATGCTGCACTGGATGCCCGGCTGGAAGTTGATGTCCATGTAGGTGGTGCCCATCAGCACCAGACGGCCCGACGCCTTGTTCTGCGTCATCGTCCGCTGCGTGCCCCACTCGATGGTGCCCTGCAGCGCGACGATGTCGATGCTGTTCTTGATCGCGTTGATGCGCGCGAAGTTGTCGGTGGTGACGTCCTGCGAGATCACCGCGCCGGCGTAGCGCTGCTTCGTCGTGCGGTTCAGGATCTGCGCGTTGGCGCCGACCCACTCGTTGCCCACCGACCACGTCCACGTCGGGGTCAGGTTGTCGACCTCGAGGTACGGGCCGGGCGCCGCGGCGTTGGGGACGACCTGGTCACCTTCGACCTCGGGGATCTCGCTGTCGACGTCGGGATCGGCGTCGCGGCCAGCCGGCGGTGCGAGGAACACGACGTCGAGTTCTTCTTCGTTGTCGGCGAGCAGCGGAGTGCCGTTGACCTGGTACTCGTCCTCGTCGGTCTCGACCACCATGCGCAGCGTGCCCTGCAGCTCGTCGTTGTCGTCGAGCCCGGGGTTCAGGCTGCGCAGCGCCGTCGTCATCGACAGCAGGCGCTGATCGAGCGGCGACAGGCGCAGCGCGAACGAGCCGTCACGGCCGATGTCGTTCTCGACGGTGACCTGCGTCGTGCAGTCGTCGTTGGTGCACTGCGGCTGCCACTCGAGCGCGCCCAGCGTGCTGCCGTCGCTGCCGGCGTCGATGCGCAGCTGGAACGTGCGGTCCTCGTCGTAGACGTAGGTCGTCGTCTCCGGCGCGGTGGCGAAGTCGCCGCCGTTCTCGAGGAAGTACGCCTCGCCGAGGTCCTGGCCGGCGACGTCGATGACGTGACCGGCCAGCTTCAGCTCGAAGCGCGAGCGCACGTTGGCCGTCACGTCCTTGCCCTGCGCGCTCAGCCGCGCCGACACGGTGAAGATCGGCTGGGCCCGCGGCGCCGCGTCGAACGAGTTGTTGTCGACGGCAGCCGACAGCACGCGCAGGTTCGGCTTGTCGGCCTCGCCCACGATGACCGTCGACGCGCCGAACAGCGCCGCCGCGCGCTCGGTCGGGTCCTCGCTGCCGAGCGGGTGCTCGGGATCCTCGAGGTAGCTGACGTTCCCGGCCTCGTCCTCGGTGCGCACGAGCGCCACCTCGTTCACCGAGAACATCAGGCCGTACAAGCCGTTCTGCGCCTCGCTGAAGTACGACGGCAGCGCGAGGTCGTAGTCGATCGCCCGGGTCTCGCCCGAGGCGAGGCCTTCGATGATCAACGACCCGATCGGGACCGGGTCGAGGCGGCAGAAGCCCTCGGCCTGGTCGCAGAACGTCGACGTCGGACACTCGCTGTCATCGGCGCAGGCCGGCTCGGCGCCGATCAGGTCGATGGCGTCGCGCAGCTCGTCGATGGTCGCGTCCACCGGCACCAGCGCCAGCCGCACGAGGGTGACCGTCTGGTCCTCTTCGGCCTCATTGGTGATCGAAAACGAGCGCCGCTCGGGGAAGCCCGGCTGCATCTGCTCGGGGACGTCGACGTCGCTGAACGCGAAGTCACCGAGCGAGAAGTCGTCGATGATCACGTTGAGCGGCGGCTGGGCCACCGCCACGCAGGTCTGGCTGGCTTCGTCGAGCTTGGTGCCGGTGCCGCAGGTCACGGTCGGGGCGCAGCCCTGACCGAGCAGGCCGGCGGTGGCCGTCGCGGCGGCGCCGAGAAGGATTCGCTGTCTCATGAAGTGGCTCCTAGGGAATTGCATGGGAAGGAGAGGGCTGTCGGCTGCACGCATCACTGCTTCCCCTTCGTCGGCGGGATGAACGCGTAGATGAGGCGCCGAACCTCACGGTCCTTCACGAACGACAGCATCTCGCGGAGCGCGACGGCGTTGTCGGCGCGGTCCTCGATGGCCTGACCGATCATCGCCGCCGCGCGCTGCTGGATCACGGTGTCGCTCGACGAGCGCGCCTGCTCCAGCGCCCACGCGGTGCGCGCCGACGAGTCGGCCATCGACATCGCCACCACGAACGCCTCGCGGCGGACGAACGTCGACCGCTCGCGCTCGAAGCGACGCGTGAACTCGGCGAAGTGCGCGGGCTTCGCCGAGCGCATGAACACGTCGTAGGCGCGGGTGCGCAGCATCTCGTTGCCGTGGTCGAAGAAGCGCTCGACCAGCGGCAGCGTGGTGTCGGCGGAGGCGACGTTGCCGAGCGCCACCAGGCCACGGCGCTGCTCGTAGGCGTCACGCGACTGCAAGAGCTGCCCGAGGGTCCGTACGACGACGTCCGTGTTCTCCTTCACGCCGAGCGTCGCGTTGCCCATCTGGCCGTAGACGTTGGTCGCGATGGACAACAGCTCGAGCGCCGTGCCGTCGCGCAGACGCACTTCCTCGCGGTACTGCCACACCGCCGCCGGGACGAAGGTCTCGGGCATCTCGACGGACAGCAGACCGTCGAGCGCCTTCTGCCGCGTCAGGTCGGTGTAGGCGTCGTTGCCGAGCGCCTTCACGATCGCCCGCTGCGCCTCGGTGTGCCCGGCGCTGCCGAGGGCGGCGAAGCCGTAGCCGACGACGTCTTCGAGGGCCGGCGTGCGCTCGCCGAGGGACGCCTCGTTCAGCGCGTCGACGAAGCGGTCGGCGTGCTGCGGGTTCAGCCGCAGCCACATCTGCATCAACAACACGGTCTCGCTGCGCGCGGTCCCGACCTTGTCGAAGTAGTACGCCCGCGCCGTCGGCCAGTCGATGCCCTGCACGTGCTCCAGCAACGCACCGGGCACCTTGTAGAACGACGCCCGCGCCAGCTTCATGTCCCGCAGCGATGCCTGCGCCGCCTCGAGCGTGCGCGGCAGGCCCGCCACGTTCGCCGCCGCGCGGCGCGCGCTGAGCGTCAGGTCGGTCGACGCCACCCGCGCCCCGCCCGACACCGACGTCGTCTTCTCGACGATCGACAGGCTCTCGAGGCCCGAGCCGTCGGCGGCCCACAGGACCTCACCGCTCGACGCGTCCACCGTCGTGCGGAACTGGCCACGCTGGTCGTCGGCCGTCGCGCCGAGCAGCGCGCGCTTCGCCGCCGTCACCGTGCGCGACAGGCGGATGCCCGACGCGTCGGCGCCCGTGACCGCATAGCGCACCGTCGACGAGCCAGCCGACGACCTCTCGCCCACCGTCCACGCGCCGTCCTCGGTGACGTCGCCGAAGACGACCTGCAGCGGCTCGACCAGCGAGCGGATCGCGACCTGCCCCTCGGTGGGGTAGTGCAGCGGGAAGTCGAACGCGACGAACTCGCCGCGGTCGGACACGCGGACGACGAACGGGACCTCGAGCGCGCTCGAGCGCGCGTCACGCTGGCCGTCAACGACGTAGCTCGTGTTCTCGAGCTTCATCGCCACGATCCAACGCCCGTCGACGCGGCCGACGACCCGCGCGCCCACGCGCGCGCTGACCGTGAACTGGTGCGACTTCGTGCCCGCGGCGCGCGGCGCCCCGGAGCCCGACGGTGAGACCTGCGCGGCGAGCCGCTGCAGGTCGATGGTGGCGACGCCCGTCGACGTCACGTCCCACGCGCGCTCCTGGCCGACCGACGGCTGGAATTGCGCGCGCGGCGACGCGGCGGTTTTTGGGTTGGCCAGGGGCGCGGCGTGCGCGGGCACGACGGCCACGGTCGTGGTGCCGAGGCCCATGACGGCCCCAAGCAGCCACGCGATCCCGTGGCGGCGGTTGCGATGAATGAACACGTTGTTCCTCTCCTCTCGTGTCGGCCCTGCGCCGAACACGGGGCAGGGTCGTCGAAATCCCCCCACCGTGTCCATCCCCCCACCGTGTCCATCCGCGCGCCCGGTGTCTCAGCGCCGGTGCACGCGCTCAAGTGCCCGACGCGCGCTTCGGTGCGTCGGCGCGCGCCGTCGGCGCTGTCCCGGCGAGGCGCGACGGCTCCCGAGCGCGGCGCCCCGACCACGCGACGCGCCACAAATCAATTGCCAGACGCACGCGCGCCGCGAGCGAGTAGCTGCTGCGCCCCGCGCCACGCGGGGGAAAAGACACCGCGACAGTACGCCACCGTGCGGCAAGCCGCCACACCTCGAGCAGGTGATGGCGCGGCCCGTCGCGGTCGGGCGGCAGCGCGTCGACGACGACGCGGCGGAGCGCCGAGAACGACGACAGGCCGGCGTGCAACGGCGCACCGAGCAGCACCGACAGCGCGTGGAAGAAGACCCACGAGCCGGCGCGCACGACGCGCCCCTCGGGGCGCGACATGCGGCAGGCGACGACGACGTCGACGTCGGCCAGCGCGTCGAGGAGCCGTGGCACGTCCTCGGGCCGGTGCTGCAGGTCGCCGTCCATCACGACCACGACGTCGCCCCGCGCCGGCGCGAGCCCAGCGGCGACGGCGCCATGCTGGCCGCGCCGGCGCGGCAGGATGACGGCGAGGACGTCGCGGCGAACGGCGGCGAGGCGGGCGATGGCCGCAGCGTCGTCGTCGCTGCCGTCGGCGACGAGGACGAACTCGACGCTGGCCCCGCGCGGCTGCAAGGCCCCGGCGACCCCCTGCACGAGCGCGCCGACGGTGGCCGCGCACCCGTGGCACGGCACGACGATGGAGACGTCGACGACGCGGGCGGCGGGGACGGAGTCACCGGCAGGCGGGGGCAAGGCGGGCGCGGAGGGCATCAACGCGGCGACGCTTGCCCAGCCGACGGTTGCGGTCATCCGCCGAACGCTCCCGGCCGCTTCTGGCCCGCTCCCCGGAGCCCCGACCCGTCTGGCCCCGTGCGCCCGGACATGTGAACGTCGCCCTGCTGGTGCCTGTCCCCCCGATCCCCCTCACCCTGCCCGCCCGCGCCCCGCGCGAGCGCGAGTACCTCGAGGCCGTCCTGTCACGCGGCCACCTGCACGGCGATGGGCCGGCGTCGCTGCAGGCGGCGCAGCTGCTGTCGGCGCTGCTCGACGACGCGCCGGTGCTGTTGACGACGTCGTGCACCCACGCGCTCGAGCTCGTCGCCCTGCTGTTCTCGCTGGGCCCCGGCGACGAGGTCGTGCTGCCGTCGTTCACGTTCCCGTCGACGGCCAATGCGTTTGCGCTGCGCGGCTGCCGGCTGCGCTTCGCCGACGTCGATCCGACCACCTGGAGCGCCGA
>Ga0194129_10000430_pt1 | contig 82917 bp, 77 predicted proteins | sample TA2KigCa35mmetaG_FD_150862 | JGI IMG/M metagenome (GOLD analysis project Ga0194129, IMG submission 150862) | Freshwater microbial communities from Lake Tanganyika, Tanzania - TA2015038 Kigoma Deep Cast 35m | ecosystem: Environmental > Aquatic > Freshwater > Lake | place: Tanzania: Lake... | reverse complement strand
TTGGCTGTGGTCGGGCCAAGGTCATGTTTTTTCTGTGTTTGTTCTTGAAAGGCGGGTGTCTCCGGGGCGAATAAGGGGAGTGTGGGGCAGGCGCGGCGTGTGTGACGCCCGGTGTCCGTAGGGTTCGGAAGGAGAACGACGATGGCAACGCTCGGTTCGATTCATTCGCAGGGTGTGGCGACGACGCTGGCGGTTTCGAGTTCGGTGCAGGACATTCTTGCCGAGATCGAGGCGAAGGCAAAGCAGGTCGGCCAGAGGAACGCCGACGGCAAGGAGTACACCCCCCAGGAGTTCCAGGCCTGGATCCTGTCGAAGCAGACGCAGCTGGACATGCTGTCGAAGCTTCTGAAGGCGGTCGAGGACGGCGTCCGGAAGATGCACCAGTAGCGCAAGCTTGCGCGTCGGGGCCCCTGCCAGCTGGCGGGGGCCTCGGGGTTTTGGGGGGGTGGTCCAGGCTGGTCCAGATTGTAACTTGATGTGAAGTTTGATGATGTCTTGATGGTTGGCTGTGGTCGGGCCAAGGTCATGTTTTTTCTGTGTTTGTTCTTGAAAGGCGGGTGTCTCCGGGGCGAATAAGGGGAGTGTGGGGCAGGCGCGGCGTGTGTGACGCCCGGTGTCCGTAGGGTTCGGAAGGAGAACGACGATGGCAACGCTCGGTTCGATTCATTCGCAGGGTGTGGCGACGACGCTGGCGGTTTCGAGTTCGGTGCAGGACATTCTTGCCGAGATCGAGGCGAAGGCAAAGCAGGTCGGCCAGAGGAACGCCGACGGCAAGGAGTACACCCCCCAGGAGTTCCAGGCCTGGATCCTGTCGAAGCAGACGCAGCTGGACATGCTGTCGAAGCTTCTGAAGGCGGTCGAGGACGGCGTCCGGAAGATGCACCAGTAGCGCAAGCTTGCGCGTCGGGGCCCCTGCCAGCTGGCGGGGGCCCCGGGGTTTTTGGGGGTCGTCTCAGGGGGCGAGGACCCGGGCCAATGCTGCCTCGAGAACCCTGCTGCGCAGGCCGGCTGCCTCAGCAGGTGCGGTCCAGAAGGTGACCTCTACCGTGTAGTGAGTCGCATCCACCGTCACCACGCGGACCTCAGGCTTGGCTTCGCCTGCAGGATCGAGGCCGTCCACGATGGCGTGGAGTTGCTCGCGTACCACGGCGCACGAGCGTGTCTGCGGCACGGGAAAGGTCAGGGATTCGCGGCGGCGGTCCTTGTTGCCCAGGTTGATGATGGGATTGGCCAGCAATCGGGCGTTGGGCACGAGGATGGTCGTGCCATCCGCTGCCTCGAGCGTGGTGCTTCGGGTCGCGATGCGGGTGACCACGCCCTCGATGTCACCGCTGCGGATGCGCTGGCCCAGCCGGAAGGGTTGGCCCAGCATCAGCATAAGGCCCGCGAGGTAGTTCTCGAGGATGTCCTTGAGCGCGAAACCGATGACGACGCCGGACACGCCGAGACCCGTGACCACGTTGCTGAGGCCGAAGCCCCACATCGTTGCCGTCACGGCGATTGTCAGGACCAAGCTGCCGGCATGGACGACTTGGCCCAGCGGCAGGGCGGCCTCGGAGCCCGGCAGGGTCTTGTGGACTGTATCGATGGTCAGGCGTCGCAACCTGCGTGCCAGCCAAATGCCGGCGAGCAGCACCACGACGCCGGCCACCAGGCGGGGGGCTGCCTGCCACGATTGGTTGAACTGCCGGTCGAGCGCAAGCCACGCGCTGCGGAACCAGATGGGCCATGTAAGGGTCATGACGACGTAGATGTCCTCGGAGGGTCACCCTGCGGGGCACCCAATAAGAAGAGGGGCCCCGAAGGGCCCCTCCGAACCTGGAGTCGACGAAAAGACGGCGTGCGGCGTGACGTTTGCGGCGAAGAGACGACGAAGTGTGCTGCTTCCAGGTCAATCCCACTTGCGCGGGGGTGGTCAAAGACCGACTTCAGGGTAGACCGGCTCTCCGAAGGGGGCAATGAGCTGTAACAAAGCTTAATCGCTCCAGGTGGCCGTGGAGGGACCCCACTGGCCATCGGTGCCCTGAGCCTGCACATAGACCAATTGGCGCGGGCCGCGGCCGGTCGCGACCAAGCTGCCCTCGGCAAGTGCCTGACCCTTACCGGGAGTGCCCTTGCGACCACGGAACACCTCGATGCGACGTGCTCCGGGGGCGCTGATCCGGCCGGCCTCGACGCGGACCTCAGGTCCGTTTATGGCGGCAGGACGATCCGCAAGCTGCAGGAGGAGGCGTGCGCCCGGCTCGTTCTCGCGCCAGAAGCGGGTCACCTCGCGATACGGCGGGTCAAAGCCGTCGCCCCAGCTGCCGATTTCGGTCGTGTAGGACAGGATGCCCCGGGCACCGAAGGCCCAGTCCGTCAGGTCGCCGCTCGTCCGGTAGAGGTCCTTGGACTGCTGTGGCTTGTAGCCGCTGAGCTTGCCCAGTTGCTGACCCACGGCAATCATCTCCTTGCTCGGGGGCGCCTCATCGGTGTAGCCCCACGGCCACAGGATCAGGTTGCTGAAGCTGTGGTAGGTCATCAGGAACGTGAACGGCCTAGATGATGCAAGCTTCATGACGGCCTGAGTCTCCGGCTCGCTTCCGGGGCCTGCACCGCGGAAAGTCGGGTCCTGGGGCCGGGTCGAGGCCCCGCCCTCACCCCAGTGGTGAGCGTAATTGCGGTTCAGGTCGACGCCCGCGCCATTAGGGCCGACGTCAAAGAAGAGGTTGCCGGCATTGGTGTTCTTGCGCCAGTCGTTGCCCAGCGCGGCCAACGCATGCCCGTCCGGGTTGACCATCGGCACGACCCAGATGTCCAGATCCTGCACCGCTGCGGTCATCGCCGGGTCCTTGCCCTCCTGGTCGACAATCATGTGCGCGACGTTCAACGAGATTTCGGGAGTCACGATCTCACGGGCGTGGTGGTTGCCCAGGTAGACGACGCCCGGCTTGGCCGAGGCGTCGCCCTTGGAGATGTGCAGGCCCCAGATACGCCGGCTGGCCTTGCCCTTGGTGGTCTCCCAGGTGGGGCCGAGGTCGACGAGCCTGCAGATGTCCGGACGGCTGGCCGACAGCTTCGTCAGGTCCTCCAGCATCGTGTCGTAGGTGTGATAGCCCTTGTCGAAGCTGTTGTAGATTTGAGGGCCGGTCTCGACCTGGACGGCATCCGGCCGCCGGCGCAACTCCGTCAGTTGGGCGGGTGACACCTGACCGTAGGCAATCCGTCGGTCACTGTCCACGCCCCAGACATCCATGCCGGCATCGACGAGCCGTGTCAGGTCCGCCGGGCTCTGATAGCGGTAGGAGACGATGGCTTCACGGCTTCCCGAGGAGAAGGCCTTCTCGAGGACCCGGACGCCACGATCGCCCAGCGCGGGGCCCGACGGGCCACCCAAGGCACAGCCCGCCAGCGTCGCCACGACACCGATAGTGGCGGCGAGGCGGGGAAGACTCTTCTGACTCATGGCCATCTCCCAGGCTCGACTACGCTATCAGATTAACCCCAGGATTGGTTTTTGTAAATGGCCTGTTAAATCGGCTGCCCGGGAGACCCTGTGCCGGGCTGGGGGTAGAATGGCTGGGTCCCCTGCATTGTCGCGCCGGAGCCCCATCCTCTCCTTGGACGAACAAGCCCTGCTCGAGGCCAACGAACGCGTTCGTGTGCTGGCCGAACGCTTCGACGAGGTCATCGGCGAGATGCGACGCGTGATCGTGGGGCAGGGCGCGCTCCTCGACCGACTGCTGATGGGGTTGCTGGCGGACGGCCATATCCTGCTGGAAGGCCTGCCCGGCCTCGCCAAGACCTTGAGCATCAGCTCGCTCGCACGGGTCGTCCAGGCCGAGTTCCGCCGCATCCAGTTCACGCCGGATCTGCTGCCTGCGGACATCCTTGGTACGTCCATCTTCGATGCCCGCAAGGGTCGCTTCACCACGAAGCACGGGCCGGTCTTCGCGAATCTGGTCCTGGCGGACGAGGTCAACCGGGCACCCGCCAAGGTCCAGAGCGCGCTCCTCGAGGCGATGGCCGAGCGCCAGGTCACCATCGGCGGCGAGACCCTGCCCTTGCCTGAGCCTTTCCTCGTCATGGCCACCATGAACCCCTTGGATCAGGAAGGCGTTTACGCCTTGCCCGAGGCCCAGTTGGACCGATTCATGATGAAGGTGGTTGTCGGCTACCCCAGCCGCAGCGAGGAGATGGAGATTCTCGAGCGCGCAGCCGTGGCGCGTGGCCCTGATCTCGAGCGGCTCGCCAGCCTCGACCTGATCCGTGAGGCGCGCGAGGTCGTCGGCTCATTGACGGTATCCGACCGTATCCGTCGCTACATCGTGGACCTGGTCCACGCAACCCGTAGCCCGCGCGAGGCCGGCCTCGACGAACTCGAGCCCCTCATCGCCCACGGGGCCTCGCCACGGGCCAGTATCTTTCTGCTGCGTGCGGCGCGAGCCCATGCCTTCCTGCGGCGCCGGGCTTATGTCCTGCCGGATGATGTCAAGGCCGTGGCGCCGGATGTGCTTCGGCATCGGTTGGTGCTGGGCTACGAAGCCGAAGCTGAGGAGATCGGGGTCGATGCTGTCATTCGCCGATTGCTGACTCTGAAGGTGCCATGAAGCCACGCCTCGAGGAAGGCCTGGCCCTCGCGCGCCGGATCCGGAAGCTGACCGTCCGGACCTCCCGGCTCGTGCGGTCCCGATTTGGCGGTGCCTGGAACAGCGTTTTCAAGGGCCAGGGCATGACCTTTGACGAGGTGCGCGAGTATCAGGAGGGGGACGATCCCCGCCAGATTGACTGGAATGTCACGGCGCGAATGGACCGCTTGTACGTGAAGCGTTTCGTTGAGGAACGCGAGCGCGCCGTCATCCTGCTGGTCGATGTGTCGGCCAGTCTCGATTTCGGCTCCACGCCAGCCGGCACCAAGCGCGATCTCGCGGCACGCTTCGCGATGGCCATCGCGCTATCCGCGGCGGCCAGTCATGACCGGGTCGGCTTGCTGCTCTTCGCCGCGGGCATCGAGGGGTGGGTGCCGCCGCGCCGCGGGCGCGAGCACGCCATGCGCCTGGTCCGTACCCTGCTGGGTTGCAAGCCCGCCACGACGGGCACCGACCTGGCCGCTGCCATGCGCAGCCTCGGCCACGTGCTGAGGCAACGCGCGACTATCTTTCTCGTGTCCGACTTCCTGAACCTCGATCTCGAGGCCGTTCGCCACTTGGGCTCGCGGCACGATCTGGTGGCCGTGACCTTGTCGGATCCGGCCGAAAACCGACTGCCGGTTTCGGGACCTGTCCGGGTGCGTGATCCCGAGACCGGTGACGCCCATATCCTGGACCCTCGGGACCCCGAGGTTCGCCGACGCCACGAGACCGCGGCCGAGTCACGCCGCGCGCGCCTCGAGCAAGCCGTTGCCCGCCTGAGGATCGACACGATCGCCCTGAGCACCGACGAACCCGTGGTTCGTCCGCTCATGCGCTTCTTCAGCAGCAGGGCCGGACGCCGGGTCCGCCGGAGGGGGGCATGATCCCGGAGCCCCTGCCACCGCCGCCCTGCGGGTGCCTGGTGGCCAGCAGCCTCCTGCCTTCCCTTGCGACCTCGTCCTTCAAACCGGCTGCGCCGGCCCTGCAGCCCCTTGGCGCCATTCGTGCCGGCTTTCCCGACCTGCTGGAAGATCCCCTGGGGCCGTCCCTGCCCGCTGTGGGTCGGGATGCGACTGCGTCCCCGTCGTGGACCGTGGCGTCCGGATCGGCCGAGGTGGTCTTCGAGGGGGGCAAGGTCCTGCGACTGACAGCGGCCGAGGTGATGGCCGACGAGGTTGCCGGCCGGATTACGGCGAAGGGATCGGTCCGGGCCTTGGCCGGGCCCTATATTCTCGAGGCCGACACGCTCGAAGTCGCGACGGAGACGGGCGTCGGGCAGGCCAGTGGTAGCGTCCGGTTCATGGTCCGCGGCTACGTGCTCGTCGCCGGCAGCGTCGCATTCGATGTGCCGCGCGAGCATGTCCGCATCCTGGAGTGGCGTGGGCGCTTGCAGGACAGGCTGGCGCTCGAGGGCCGCGAACTCGTTCTGACGCCCGACAGGGTCGATGGCATCGGCACGCGGTTCACGCCGTGCCTCGCCGAGCAGCCCAGCTACTTTGCCTCGGCCGAGCACTTGTCATGGTTTCCGCGCGCCATGGAGCAGAATGTCTCCCTCGAGGGTCTCGGGCTCTGGTTGTCCGGCCTGCAGGTCTTTTATTGGCCGGGGTTGAAGGCCAGTTGGGAAGAGAAGCCGCCCGAAACCCGCAAGGCCACCGACGGGGCCGTGGATACGCAGGTCGGCTTCAATGCCTTCGAAGGCGCCTTCGCGTCTGGCCGCGCCGACTTCAGGCCCTCCGAGCGCTATGCCTTTTCCGTCCTGCCCCGCCTGACACAGGGGCGGGGTCTCTACATCGGTACCTTGCAGCGTTACGACTGGGTCGGTGGCCACCTGACCGGGGATGTCAGCTATCAGACGGCCTTCGCCGGCGGTACGTCGGGTCTGCGCGGGAACGGGACGACCTTCATGGGCCTTGGCAGCCTCGGGGCGCTGGCGATGGGCATGGGCTTCCGATCCGACCTCGCGGGTCAGGCAGTCGACCGCCTTCCCGAGGTGACTTGGCAGATTCCCGACCAACCCATCGGTCCGTTCGCCGTGGGGGCCTCCGCCCGCTGGGGCATCTTCCGTGAGCGGTTGTCTGTCCTCGATCAGGAGATCGTTCGGGCCGAGGCGCGCACCAGCCAGTTCCAGGGCGTGCTGCGGGCTCCACGCCATTCGTGGGCAGACGGCTGGGCCATCCAGCCTGCACTGGTCTTCCAGGCCACGCGCTACGACACCTACGCGCCGGGACCGTCCGTCATTCGCGACGTTCGCCTGGGGGCCCTGACCCTCCAGACCGAACAACGTTGGTCTCCGGCGTGGCGGACCGGCTTTTCGCTCGATCTCCGTGATGCCACGGGCCAGTCGCCCTTCTTCTTCGACCAGGTGAACGGCAATAGCCAGATTGTCGTCAGCACGCGCTATGACCTCGCGCCAACGTGGTATCTGGGCGGATTCGCCACCGGTACCCGTCTCCCGAGCGTGCCTGACCGGGCGCTGATCCTGACGGATGCCGGCATAAGTCTCAACTTCGAGGGCCCCTGCCTCGCCTGGACCTTGGGCCTGCGGCCCCTGACTCTGGGGGTCGATCTCAACTACCGCTGGGCACTGCAGTGAACCTGCCCGCGGGAGACGGCCCGTGTCGCGGGGTATGAATACAGCATGGCCCTGATCAAGGGGAACAAGGTCAATCCCCGGGGAACGGTGGTTCTTCAGGGAGATCAGCTCCTGCCGGAGGAGGCCGGTGAGGAGGCTTCCGCGTCGGCTGTGGCGTCGCCGGTCGTGACACCGTCCCTGCCCCCCGTGCCGCCTCGCGAGCCTGAGGGGGTGTGGCCGCAGGGCCGCCTGTCCGAAGCGCCGCAGGCAGAAGCGGCGGTCGTGGCTGGGGAGGTCTTCGAATCGGGCTTGCCGACCCCTTCCGATGCCGATTGGGCTGATGGGGACGCCGTGGCGTCCGGACAAGCGACTGTCGCGGATGTCACGTCCCGCATCGAGGCGTGGGATGCCGGTCGGGATGCCCTGAGGGACGCGCGGATTGCCCTTTCCGGGCAAGAGGAAGCCGATGCACACTCGGAAATCGATCCGGCGGGGTTGTTTCGCGAGCGCCATGCGGAATTGTCCACGCATCTCGAAGGCGTTGTTGCCGCCCAGGCACTCGAGAGCGCTCTCGAAGCAGCGACGCCGGGGCTCGAGTCTCTCGTCGAGGCCGAGGTGCGTGCTGCCCACGCCAGGGCCCGGGACCTCACCCGGTGGCGTTCCATGGCCGAGGCCGAAGAACAGATCGCCGCGTTGCTCGAGAATTTCGAATGGTCCGAGGAGCACGCCAAGGCCTTGCTGGGAGAGCGTGAGCAGGTCCTGGCTGCCGCCCGGCTCGAGGCCGAACGCATCCTGATGCACGCGCGGGCGGAGGCCGAGTCACTCATCGTCGAGGCTCGGACGCACGCGATGCAGGACATGGCCACGCTTGAGTCCCAGCGTCAGGCGCTCTTTGACGAGAATCGCCAGCGTGCTTATGCCGAAGGCTACACCGAAGGGCGGGCGCAGGCTGACGAGGAAGGCGCCCGGTTGCTGGAAGACGCGACCGACAGCCTGAACCGGGTTCGATTGGCCCTGCCACATGCCGTCCGGGAGAGCCAGGACCAGCTCGTTCAGATCGCGCTCGAGGTCGCCGAGCGCCTGGTCCACGCCGAGGTCGCCACGCGTCCCGAGATCGTGCTCGACACGCTCGATGCGGCGTTGGCCCGAGTGACGGACATGGAATCCGTCACCATCCGGGTTCATCCCGAGGACTTGCCCATGGTCCAGGACACGGAGGAGCAGATTCGCGACCTGTTGGCGCAGGTCAAGAAGCTTGAGTTCCAGAGCTCGGTCAAGATCGCCCGTGGTGGCGTGTTCATCGAGACGGGATCGGGCACGGTCGACGCCACGATCAAGACCCAGATCTCGGTACTTTCGGAGGTCTTTCGTAATACGCAGGCCGAGCTGTCGGAAATTTCGGAGCCCGGTCCTGAGGCTGCCTCGTGACCTTGCCTCTCGAGCCATTCGCGCTTGCACTACGGGATACCGAGCCCATCCGTGCCCGTGGCCAGGTCACGCAACTGGTGGGCTTGGTCATCGAGGCCCTTCTGCAAGGCGTGCGCATGGGCGAGCTCTGCCTGATCTATGCACAGCACCGCAAGACCGTATTCCCGTGCGAGGTCGTCGGTTTCAAGCCCAGACGCGTCATGTTGATGCCCCTTTCGGAGGTCGAAGGCATCGGTGCCGGTTGCGAGGTGGTTGCGACCGGTCGGATGGTCAGTGTCAAGGTGGGCCCCAAGCTGCTGGGCCGGGTGCTCGATGGCCTGGGCAACCCCATCGATGGCAAGGGGCCCCTCATCTACGAGACGACCTATGCCCAGATGAACCAGCCACCGAATTCGATGAGGCGCAAGCTGATTGACACGGTCCTGCCGACGGGCGTCCGGGTCATGGATGGCTTCCTGACGATGGGCGAGGGGCAACGTATTGGCATCTTCGCGGGGTCGGGCGTGGGTAAGAGCACCCTGCTGGGCCAGATAGCCCGTCAGACCGAGGCCGATCTGTCGGTGTTGTGCTTGGTGGGTGAACGCGGCCGCGAGGTCCGCGAGTTCCTCGAGTACTCGCTGGGCGAGGACGGCCTCGCGCGCTCGGTGGTCGTGGTGGCGACCTCGGACACTTCCAGCCTGATGCGCTTCAAGGCACCCTTGGTCGCGACGTCCATCGCCGAATACTTCCGGGACCAGGGCAACAAGGTCTTCATGATGATGGACTCGATGACGCGTTTCGCGATGGCGATGCGCGAGATCGGGTTGGCGATTGGCGAGCCTCCGGCCCAGAAGGGCTACACGCCGTCCGTCTTCGCCTTGATTCCCAAGTTGCTCGAGCGGGCGGGGACCAGTGACAAGGGCTCGATTACCGCCATCTACACGGTTCTGGTCGATGGGGGCGACATGGATGAACCCATCGCCGACTGCGTCCGGGGTGTTCTGGACGGCCATATCGTGATGCTGCGCAACATCGCGGCCCAGGGCATCTTCCCGGCCGTGGACGTCCTGCAGAGCGTCTCGCGACTGCTCGACGTGCTGGCGACCAAGGAGCACAAGGCCGCGCGGCAGGCGGTCTTCCAGATGATCGCCGACTTCAAGGAGGTGCAGGATCTCCTCAACGTCGGTGCCTATGTCCGCGGTTCCAACCCTGCTTACGACCGCGCCATCTCGATGTGGGACCAGATCAAGGGATTCCTGAAGCAGGATGTCCGCGACAACACGCCCTTCGAAGAGACGGTGCGCCAGATCCGGATGCTGGGTTCCAACACGTCCGCAGCGTCGATGTTCAACTAGCCGGACCGGCCTTGAGCCAGACTGCAGCTTGGTTTCGTCGATTTTGCACCACTTTCGCCTTGGCGATGAATTGTTAAGGCTGTGTTTGGACTGTTAAGGGCCCGGCAATTCTCCGTCAACTTGCCGTCAGGGGGCTTTTCAGGGAGTGTTTGTCGCCCTATGCTTGCAGCGTAAAGGTTGAGTTAACTCTGCCTATCGAGAAAGGTTAAAGCAATGATGCGTTTTGCGAAGGCGACGACTGCGGCGGCGCTGGCGACCACCTTGGTCGGTTGCGGCACGAACATGGGCCTGGGGGGCGCCAATAGCGGCGTCTTCGGCGCCAAGTCCAAGGCCCAGGCCGAGTGGACGCTCATGCTGCACCTCGGCGCCTCCAACAACCTCGAGCCTTTCGCCGGCATCAACCTCAACGAGATCGAGGCCGCCATCGACGACAAGAACGTCAACTTCATCGTCCTGTTCGACGGCCAGAAGAAGGGCGACTCGAAGATCTACCGGATGGTCCGCGACGCCAACGGCAACAACAAGACCCTGGTGTCGACCGTCATCGACGACAAGGGTGCCATCATTCCGAGCGACACCAAGGAGGTCGACTCCGGCGACGTCAAGACGGCTTCCAAGTTCACGCAGTGGGCCATCCAGAACTTCCCCGCCAAGAAGTATGGCTACCTGATGTGGGATCACGGCTCGGGCATCTTCACCCCGCAAGGCCAGCGCGTGAACCTCGGCCCCAGCGTCGATCGCTCCTCCGTCAAGCGGGCCCTTTCCGGCAGCGGCATGTCTGCAAATGGCATCTGCTGGGATGACGAGACCGGCAACCACATGTCGACCGCCCAGTTCGGCGACGTGGTCGCCGCCGGTGCCCAAGCCGCCGGCAAGCCCCTCGACATGGTCGGCTTCGACGCTTGCCTGATGGCCCACGTCGAGCTGGTCTACCAGATGAAGGGCAACGGCCTGAACATGGTTGCTTCCGAAGAGCTCGAGCCCGGCCTCGGCTGGGACTACATGGGCTGGATGAAGCGCCTGGCCGCCAATCCGGCCGCGGATGGCGCCCTCGCCTCCAAGTACCTCGTCCAAGCGTACGGCGAGTCCTACAAGCCGGGCGGCAACCACGCCCAGGATGGCCGCGAGCAGGAGATCACCCTGTCGGCCGTCAACTACGCCGCGCTGAAGAACAACCTGGTCCCCGCGCTCAACAATCTCGCCAGCGAGATGGTCGCCGCGATGGGCACCGAGAAGTCGGCCTTCCAGGCTGCCCGCAAGGCCACTCAGGAGTTCTACAACAGCGACTGCGGTGATGTCGGCAGCTTCCTGGGTCACCTGAGCGCCAACACCCGGAATGCTCGCGTCAAGCAGGCTGTCACCAGCACGCAGCAGGCCCTGTCGACTGCGGTCATTGCCGAAGTCCACAACGGCAAGTGGGCCACCGAAGGCACCGCGGGTGCCACTGGCCTGGTGATCTTCTTCCCCAAGACCAAGTACCAGTGGAAGGAAGCCTACAACAACGTGAACCAGATCGCCTTCGCGGCCGAGGGTTGGCGTAACTTCCTGGTCGACTTCATCAAGTAGTCGCCGGGTTCACCAGGGCGGGGCGGTGCGCAAGCACTGCCCCGCTTGGCTTTGGGTGTCGTGGCACTTGCCGGACGCCGTTTCCCCGCGCGCGGCAAGCGTAACGCCTTGAGCCGTCAGGGCTCCATCGGGTCGAGCACCTTGCGGACCTGTGCCGCGATGATGCTCTGCTGGACTTCCGCAGGAGTCTTGGGCCGGGCCGGCGAGGCTTCAGCCAGTCTCGGATGCTCGTAGGCGGCGTTTCGCTTCTCGCGCTCGGCGACCATCTGCGCCAGCTTGTCGACGACTTCGGGATTGGCGCGCACGACGGTGCGGAACGCGGGCTTGTCCACCTCGAGCAACTCGGCGCCGCCGCCCGGAGCGATGACGGCCGTCGCCCCGCGGGGCTCTCCCTTGAGCAGCGGAATCTCGCCGAAGGCATCGCCGGGCCCGAGGCGCGCGACGGGCTCCGAAGTCTCGGGCGATCCCAGGTAGATGTCGATGTGGCCCTTGGTCACGACATACATTGCATCGCCAGGCTCACCAATTCGGAAGAGGACCTCGCCGGCCTCTGCCCGCCGTGAGTGCGTGTGGGCGGCAAGCAGACCCAGGCTGTCGTCATCCATCGGTTCCAGCAGGGGAACGTGATGCAGGACGTCGTCGACCTTCTGGACCTGACGCAGATCGTAGAGGCGATCGCGGGTGGCCTTCTGGATCTTGTCCGGGGTCTCGCGGTCCGCGAGCACGACGCCGAACCAGCGCTCCGCCTGCTCGAACCGCCCGAGGCGCAAGCCCAGTTCGCCAATCATGAACGGGATGGCCGACTCGTCATCCTCTTCTTCTCCGCCCTGTCCCGGCTTGGCGCCCCCTTGGCTGAAGGCCAACTCGAGCAGTTCGCTGGCCCGGGCAAGATGGGCCAATTCACGTCCGAGATTGCCGGTCATCCGGCAAATCCAGCCGGCACGAAGCGCCATCGATGCCAGGACCTTCGGCGATGCCTTGCGCGCCTCGTAGGTCACGCCCGCCAGCTTGAAGGCGACCAACGCCGCGAAGGGCGACCGATCCGGCTGCCTGAAGTCGACGGTCCGGGCGAGGCCCGATTCCTTGAGCGCCTTGGCCACGGCATCGTGATGACGATCCTCGAGGCTGGCAAAGTCCTTCTTGAGCGCGGCATAGCCACAGCCCGAGCAGACCCAGATCTGGTAGTAGAGGGGATTGACGCCCGAGTAGTGGGGGCAGTTGTCCGAATCCCGGCGCACGAGCGAGTAGGTGCCACTTCGCGGGGTGTGCAGCTTGAACACCTGCAGGCAGACGGGACAAGAAACGTCACGCTGCGTGAGGGTTGCGAGGGAACGCGTGGGGGTTCGCATGATTCTAGTCCCTCACCTACCCGCAATCAGGATCTCTTGCCCTTGGCCGGCCCCTTGCCCGGAGTCTCGCCCTTGATGTGCACGACCTGGACCGGAACCTGCTGCTGCGCGGCTTCCCAGTGACGGGTGCCCTGGAAGGCAATGTCGTACTTGTTGCTCGCGTTCCAGAGCAGCCAGCCGCTGGCCTTGCCGTCGCGACCTCCCTGCAACTGGCGATAGACATAGTCGGCGTTGTAATTCGAGACCATGTAGCCGAAGGCCTGCAGCCAAGGGCGGATGACGGTGCCCTCGCCAATGCGGTTGCGGACGCGGACGACGCCTTGGCTGATGAAGTAGTAAGGCTGGTCCGCAGGGCGCGCGAAACCGTCGAAGGGCGGATAGAAGTGCGACGGATAGACCATCGGGCAGATGACGTCGACTTCCTTGGCCATGTCCGCGATCTTCTGGCCGGTCACGGCCATGTCCACGTCCTTGCCCCAGGCCATGACGCCATAGACGTCGATGCCCACCCGGGCGTTGAGCGGCGCCAGTGCGGCGCGGGCCTTGCGCAGGAAGGCCGTGATGATGGCGTGCTTGGGCGTCACCTTCTCATCGAATCCGTACTTGCAGTCCCGGGTGTTGCCCTGCGCCGGGAAACGAATGTAGTCGAACTGGATCTCGTCGACCCCGGATTGCGCGAGTTCGACCGCGAGGCGGATGTTCATGTCCTGGACCTCGGGGTTGCTGGGGTCGACCCAGCGCAGGTGCCCATGTTCGAGCCAAGGCTTGCCCGTCGCCTTGCTGCGAATTGCGAGGTCGGGCCGCCGCTTCGCAAGCACGGGGTCATTGAAAAGGACCTGCCTCGCAATGACGTAGATACCCATGCCGTGCAGGCGATCGACCAGCTTGGGCAGGTCCGTCACGGTATGGTCCCACTGGGTCATGGCCCGAACCTTGGAGTCCTTGGCCAGAATGGACACGGGACCGTCCTTGATGTCAAAGACGACGGCGTTGCCGCCGGACTTTTTCAGGGCTGAGGCCAGCGTGAATATTCGATCCATGCCTGCACTCGTCGAGGTGCAGTAGATGCCCTTGATGGGTATGTCGACGCGCCAACCCAACGGCTTGGGGTCGGGGCGACGTGCGAGGACATCCGGGATGACCAAGGTCTCGCCGGGCTTGACCCAGGCGCGCTTCAGGCCATTGGCGGCCGCGATGCGCTGCCGCAGTTCACGCGACGTGTAGGCCTTCGTGAAGGGCAGGTAGGCCATCGAGAGCCCTTCGTAGCTCTGCCCGGTCTGGACCTTGTGGCTGATCTTGCCGGCTTGCCATGTGCCGCCGGGCGGCAAGGCCTTGCCGAAGCCGGGATGGACGTTCGATGCGATCGAGGTCGATGCCGCCTCGGGGACGAGCGTTTCGGTCGTCCCCGCCGGAACAGCCGTGGCATCGGTCGTCGAGGGTGTAGGGGCCGCAACCCGGGCGAGTTGCTCTACCTCGGGTGACGGACTCGCCACCAGCTGGGCTGCAGGAGCATTCGTGGCGGTTTCGGCGAGGGCGGCAACGGCCTTTGCGCCGAGCTTGCGTGCCTTCGCCTTGCCCAGCCGTGCGGGATCGAGGCGATCCGCCGCAGCGGCCGGGAAGCTGACCAGGGCAGGATCGCCGTCCGCAACATAGGGCGTAAAGGCTTCAGTCTGCCTGCCGGTATCCTGGCCCTTGCGCTTGAACCAGTGGGCAAACTCGCTGTCGAGGGCCTGGATACGTGCGATGCGCGCGGGGTTGAAGCCCTTGGCAAACGGGGACGTGGCGGGATTGGCACCGACGAGCAGCAAGGCCCCGTGGTGGATATCCTGTCCCGGCCCACCCATGGCTGCGGCTTGCTGATCGGGGCGCTTCGGGATGCCGCCCATCGGCAAGGCCACGGTCGTGGTCCGGAAGTCCGGGCCCACCACCTTGCGGACCGCTGCCTGGAGGCGGACCAGCTCCGAGCGGATCTGTCCGGGTGTGGCCTTGCTCATGAGCAGGTGGGTCCACGTGTGGTTGCCCAATTCAAAGCCGTTGGCAGCGAGGAACTTGAGCTTGGCGGCTGCCGTCCGGTCGTCCTCGAAGAACGAGGGCAGCAGGTAGAAGCTGGCCCGGTGGCCGAAGCCGGGATAACGCTTCGCGACGTCGCGCATGATGCCGACGCCGCAATCGGCCGTCGGGATGGCAAGCCCCTTGGCGTCCACGCCAGAAGCCACGAACTGGTCGGCCCGGGCGTCGTCAAAGGTCAGTACCACTGGCTTCTTGCCTGCCGGCACATGCGGGAACCCGTCCAGCATGTCCTGGGTCGTCGCCGTCACATAGCCGTTGGTCGCGAGGAACTCGAGGTCGCCCCGGAAACGATCCGCCCGACGCACCCAGCGGCTCTCTTCCTTGCCGATGCCGTGGTACTCGAGCACGGGGACCAAGCCAAGTTCGTTCGCCTTGGCGACATCAGCCGCCGAGGCGACTTGGATGGCGGCGGGCGCAGGCGCCACCGTGCCTGTCGGTGGCGCTGCCTCGCCGCTGGCCGGCAGGGTCGCCACGTCATCGGCCGGGGGCTGCGCACCGATGCGATGGGGTGTCTTGGCCGATTGGCATCCGAGGGAAAGCGCCAGCACTGCCGCAGGCATGAGTGGCAGCCAGAAACGTCGCAGTTGCGTCAACGAGGGGGTCCTCCGGGCGCCCATCCTACCACGGGCACCTCCGGCATCCCATCACCAGAAACGGATGACGCCCTTATCCTCCTGGATGCCGCGGATCGCCTGGTCGTTTTTGGACACCATGATTGCGTCGTGGATACGTACCGTTACGCCCGTACGCACGAGATTGCCGACTTCGACCTTGGGCTGGGGCAGGTTCTCGAGGTGGGCCCGGACCTGCATGATGCGCTTGGCGGTGTTGGCCATCTCCAGCTTGATGACCTCGGCTGTCTGATCGAGCTTCTCCTTCATGGCGGCCTGCTCGGGAGACAGGCGCTTGAGCCGGATCATGACGACCTGGAGCGACTGCAGGCTCTCGTCTATTCGCTCGAGATTGGCCTTGAAGGTCTTGACCTGCTCCGTGAGCTCGGTCAGCTGGCTGACCCATTTGTCCCGGGGTGTCAGCAGGACGGTCGTAGGGGTCCCCATCTTGCTGCCGATGGTCTTGACGTTGAGCAGGACATCGATGCGGCACTCCCCCCCCACGAGGGAGCCCGAGATTCGGCATTCGCCGCCGACCTCGACATCGCTGAAGAGCAGGTCCTCCTGAACCGTCAGGCTGCCCTTGACCCGAGCCTGTGAGCTCTCCATGAAGCTGATCAGCATGTCGCCGCCGGATTCCATCACGGCATTCTGGCGTACGCCGCCCGCCACGATGATGTCCCGTCCCGCCATGACGGTTGCTCCGTCCACGGCGCCCTTGATCAGGATGTTGCCCGTTGCCTTGACGACGAATTTGTTCTTGACGTCGCCACGGACCTCGACGTCGCCCTCGAAGTCGATGTTGCCGACGCTGAAGTCCACGTCCCCGTCCACGACGAAGTTCGTGATGACGTGGATGGCTCCGCGCTCGAGCCGGGGCTCGCCCTTGCCCGTCGCGACGATCATGAGCTCGTCATCGGTCAGCATCGTGTTCTTGCCGGACTTGAGGCGGGCCTCTCGCGGCACTCGAGGCGACAGGTCCTCGCCCGTGACGGCCTTCCCCATCTTGCCGAGGACGGGCGGGATCTTGCGGGCCAGCACCGTGCCTGCGGGCACGTTGGCGACCACATCCATATTGAAGTAGTCGACCCGGCCGTCATCGAGCACCTTGGGCTTGAGTTCGGGGCGGCCGACCCGGAAGAAGTACTCGATGCGGGCATCCGAGCCGTTCACGGGACCGAAGCCGCGCGCCACCTCGTAGGAGCCGGCCGGGGCCACCTTGCCCAGCCGTGCAAGCACGTCGTCGAGCAGGCCGTAGCGCACCGTCGCGTCCCCGAGGGCCTGCCGGAGCTGCTGTTCCGTCGGTTGGACGCCCTGGGGGATCTGGATGTAAGCCGCCAGCTTGTCCTTGGAGATGCGCACCTGGATCATCGGGTTCAACCTACCAACCGGCGATAGAGTTTCGCCACCGCATTGACGGCATCATCGCGATCCGGCCCGTCGAGGCCCTCGATCATCCGGGACAACTCCGCAATCACGTGGTCCCAGGGGGCTTCTTCCCGCGTGACCCGGGTCGAACCCCACGGACTGTGCGGCATGGCGTCGTGGGCGACGAGGTCAGCTGGTTCCGCCACGGCGACGCCCTCGGCAAAGTGGTCCGGTCCTTCCCAAGGTGCGCCGCTGCCGTCGTAGGTCTCGGACAGGCTTCGGACCCGGGGCTCCCGACCGAGGCGCGCGTCGACCATCTTCGACAGCTCCCGCACGGGAATCTCGGTAAGGGGGCGCTCTCCATCCGATGTCGGGAAGTAGCCTCGCGCGAGGATCTCGCGTTGCATCTCCGGATCGTCCAGACGCGCCACCTGCACGAGCTTGGATATCTCGGTCTCGCCGGGAGGCAGCAAGTCGGGCGACATGCCCACGCGGTCGAACATCCTGCCGACCTTGGCCAGTTGAAAGATGAACGATCGGCTGAACTGCAGCCGTTTGCTGCCGACCCATGCTTCGAAGGAATCGTGGCCGAGCGCCTCGAAGACCTTGTCCTCCCGTATCCGGTGGACCAGGCTGGCGAGGCGCGTGAGCGGTTGCTGGACCACGGCGACGAGCTCGTCGACCTCGCGGTCGAGGCGTTCGGCCTCGTCGCGGCTGGCCAAGGTTCCGGTGCTCGTGTCCTCCATGATCGTGATCCTACTTCATCGGGGCAGGGTCAGGAGCGTTTGCCGAGGTAACGGGCGACAAGCTCGGCAGGGACGCCGTTGGCTCGGGCCATGGCGCGGAAGATCTCCACGGACGGAGTCGGGCGACGGACCAGGGCCGGATCGGTTTTGTCCAAGCGGTACAGGCCGAACGTCGGTGCCCACGTGCCGACTTCCCAATTGTCCGACAGGGTCCAGTAGCAGTAGCCGATTACCTTGGCCCCATCCCGGGCGGCCCGGGCCAAGGCGTGGACGTGGTTGACCAGGTAGGCATCCCGGGTCCATCCGTCGGGGCGGGGTTGGCCCCGGTGCGTGGCCATGCCGTTTTCGGCGACCAGCAGCGGCAGGCCATAGCGGCGATGCAGCAGCATGGCCGCGTCATACATGCCCTCGGGGTGGACCGGCCATCGCCACTGCGTCGCGACCTTGCCCAACTCATCGACGGCGGCCGCGTAGTAGTAGTCGAACGCCATGTAATCCATCGTGCGCCGTGGTTGGGATTCGGGCGTGTCCCGCCAGGCCAACAGGGCATCGCCGAACTTCTCGGTCGGATCGTCCACCGGCACCATCAGGGTCGTGGCCTTGCCGCTGCGCCGCAAGAACATGAAGAGGTTGGTCGAGACCCGCGCCGACGGATCCTCGGCGTGCAGGGCGTCATAGGCTTGCACGTGGGCCTCGGCCATGTGGTTGAGTGCCCGCGCGAAGGCCACGGGATTGACCTGTCCCGGTGGCACGATGCCCAGCAGGTAGCCATTCAGGGCCTCGATGTTGGCCTCGTTGATGGTGATCCACAGGATGTCCCGGCCCTTGAGTGCCTTGGCGACCACCGCCGCATACCGACCGAAAGCGGGGACCAGCCCGGGACGTTCCCACCCCTTGCCGCCATTGCCGTCCGGCATGAGCGAGAGGGGCGGGTCATAGAAGGCGGCCCGTCCCTTGCGGGCGCCGTAGGGGAGTGTCGTCGTATCGGCCCAGGCCGGATAGGAAAAGTGGTAGAGCGTCAAGATGGGCTGGAGGCCCTTGCTCCGGCAGTGGTCGACCACCTTGGCGTAGCGGGCGAGGGCCGCCTGGTTGAATACGCCCGGCCGGGGTTCGATCCGGGACCACTCGAGGCTCATCCGAAAGGCATTGGCTCCCGAAGCCGCAGCCAGGTCGACGTCCTCCTCATAACGATCCCACGATGCCGTGGCCTTGCCGGCCGGCTCCTTGGCACGTCCGGCGCGCTCGAAGACTCGCCAGGAGGAGTCTTCGAGGCCTTCTTCATTCTGGATGGCCGCCATGGCGACGCCCCAGAGGAAGCCCTTGTCGAAGCCGAGTTCGGCCGGTTGGGAGCCTGCAGGTCCTGCGGCCAGCAGGCCAAGTGCCATCAGGCAGGGCAGAATGCGTCGAAGGATCGGTGGCATCAGGGGCGTGCGGTGGGCCGCGGATACTGCTCGAGCAGGGAGGGGGGCACGTCGTTGCCCGTGGCGATGGCGCGATAGGCCTCCACCGCTGGCGTGGACTTGCGCCTCAGCAGCGGATCGCGAGGATCCACCTCGTAGAGGCCGAACCTTGGACGATAGCTGCCCCATTCGTAGTTGTCGAGGAGCGACCAATGGATGTAGCCGAGGCATGGCACGCCCTCGGCAATGGCGCGGCGTACCTGGTCCGCGTGCTGGACCAGAAAGGCTTCGCGGCTCCAGCCGTCCGCCCGTGGCTTGCCATCGTCCGTCGCCATGCCGTTCTCGGCGATCAGCAGGGGCAGGCCGGTCCGGCTGGCGTGGACCTTCATCGCCGTGAACAGGCCTTCGGGACGCAGGGCCCATTCCCATTGGCGCGCCATGCGCTGCACCTCGGTCCATCGCCAGGCGTAGTAGTAGTCGAAGGCCATGAAATCGAGTTTGCGGGTGCCCTGGCCCAGCGTGCTTCTGCCCAACATCAGATTCAGGCCCTGCCAGTCCATCAAGCGGTCCAGCATCTCCCGGGCGGGATCCCCCGGGAAGACGGCGGCCGGGTCCGAGACGTGCGCCAGGTCGAAGAAGTTCGTCGAGACGATGGCATCGGGGTCTTCCTGATGGATGGCGTCATACGCAAGGACGTGGCCGAGCGTCATGTGCCGGGTGACGGCGGAAGCTGCGCCCGGATTGACCTTGCCCGGCGGGAACACGCCCGTCAGGTAGCCCAGGATGACCTGGGTGTTCGGCTCGTTCAGGGTGATCCAGTAGCGGACGTCAGGGCCGAACTCTCGCGCGGCGAAACGGGCGAATTGCTCGAAGGCTGCCGCCGTGTGCAGGTCCTCCCAGCCGGGATAGCCGCCGGTTGTCTGCTTGTAGGTATCGAGCCAGGCCGGATAGGCGAAGTGGTGCAGGGTCACGATGGGTTCCAGACCGCGGGCCCGTGCGGCGCGGATCATGGTCCGGTAGCGCGCGACGGCCGTCCCGTCCACCACGCCGGGACGCGGTTCGATCCGCGCCCACTCGATCGAGAAGCGGAAGGCGTTCAGGCCCATGCCGCGCGCAAGGTCGAAGTCCTCGGCGTAGCGGTTCCACGAGTCCGTGGCACGGCCCGGCAGGGCTGTCGTACGCCCGGCCTCGGCCCATGCCGCCCAGTTCGAGACCTTGTCGTGCCCCTCGACCTGATGTCCGGCCGTGGCGACACCCCAGAGGAAGCCCTGCGGGAAGCGGCTGCGCACGGTGCTGGGCTGCTCCTGCCGCGGGTCACCGGGCAGCGCGGGCAGGTTGCCGGGCGGCAGACCACCAGGTCGCTGGGTGCAAGCCTGAATGCCCATGACCAGCAGGACCCGGGCGGCGAGGGCCGCCAGGCGTCGCTTGGGTTCCCGGGCGCGCATGGGGAGTCTGTCCTTGGTTGTCGTCCGGACGATCGCCCGGCTTGCTTTCAGGGCTGGTTGACCCGCAGGCGCACCGTCCGGGCGGCCGTGGCGCACCAGAGGCTTTCCCCGCCATCCCCGCACAGGGCCGTGATGGGTTCGACCCCGTCGAGAAGGACCTTGGTGCCGCCTCCTCGCCAACCGATGATCGCAAGGCCGCGCGCCGCGACGAGCGTGCCGTCCCCCAACCACGCCAAGCCCGAGATGCCGGTCTCGGGCCAGCGGGCGATGCGGTCGCCGGGGCCGGATACCACGACGCCGTGCCGGCCATCGGCCACCGCGAGCCGGGCATCCGGAGCGACGGCGAGGGCGCCCGGTTCCGGCAGCGGCAGGCGCAGGGGGGTGGGTTGGTCGGGCCAGGCACCCTTGAGCCCGGACCCCAGAACCGTATCGATCCGGCCTTCTGCGTCGATGCGGCGTACGCGACGGAAGCCGGGGTCCGCCAGCCACGTGTCTCCCCCGAGGGTCGCCAGGGCCGCCGGACGGGAAAGCTGCGCCCCGACGGCCCTGGCCCGGTCGCCAATGGGCTGGAAGTCCGTCCCTGACCCTGCGAATACCGTGGTGATGGCCGGCTGCCCGGGGGAGACCCGCCAGACCCGGTGGTGGCCGGGATCGGAGATGAGCAGGCTGCCGTCCGGCGCCACGGCGAGCCCGGGAGGGGCTCCGAGTCGTGCCGGCAGCGTCAGGGGACGGATGCTCGCGCTTGCGACTCCGTCGGGCCGTTCCGCCAGCCAGGCGTGCCCGGCCCCGTCGACGCCCGCGAGAAAGGCGGTTCCGATGGCCAGTTGGCTGGCACCGGCCTCCATCGTATCGACCACGGTGAAGGTCGGCCACGCAGGCTCTCGGGAGAGGCATCCGGCGACGAGCGCCAGCACGGGGGCCGTTGCGGCCACGCGCCGCAAGGCGGTGGCAAGGGCGTGACGGGCGGGGGGCATAGGTCTGATCCTAGCAGGGTCCGCCTGCATGGTGGCCTAGCATGGCCCGGACGGGCTATATTGGACAGGACACATGGTCCTTTCGGGGAGGTCTAACGGTCGCATGGAGCCCGTCACGCTTGGCGTCGACCTCGGTCGCAGCGAGATCCGCCTGTTCGACGGCGAGGCGCCGATCCACTACCCGGCGCTTGCAGGCGGTCCCGTGCGTTCGATCGCGCGCGGTTCTTCGCGTCATGTCGAGGACCATCCCCAGGACACCATGACGGTCCGGGCCGGGCGCCTGACCCATACCTTGGGTCGCCTGGCCCTCGAACAGCCGATGGTTTTCCCGGCATCGGGCGTCGACCTTTTCGAGGATGAGCTGGCGTTCGTGCACCTCCTTGGGGCCTTGGGCCTCGCGGCAAGGCACCATCGGGCCCAGGGCACGTTCCGTGTCCGCCTTGGCCTCGCGGTGCCGCAAATCCACGCCCGTCGCGAAGCGGAGCTCGAGGCATCGCTTGACGCCTGGCGCGGGGTGCATCGCTACGAGTTCTGCGGCCAGCCCGTGGCGGTGGCCATCGACCAGATTGATGTCCTGCCCCGGACCTTGGCCGCCGTCTACGCCGCCACCATGGACAGTGTCATCGATCCCGGTCCCGACACGACCCTCGGTGTGATCGATGCAGGCCACGTCGCGACGGACTGGATGGTTGCGCGCCTACCGCGCGAACTGCCGCGCTTCGGGGGCTTTACTCAGGCCGTGGCGGGCATTCGTCTGGTGGAGGCCGTCGAGGAGGTCCTGCGTGATGCAGGTGTTGTGCGCATCGACCCGATGGCGGCCCTCGAGGCCTCCCTCGATGGCGTCTACGTCGACGGTCGGGTGCGGGTCGAGATGCCCGAGGGCCTTTTGGACGAGATCCTCGAGCTGATGGCCCAGCAGCTGGCTTTGACCCTGCGTCAGGCCTGGCGCGACCTGTCCGTCGACCAGGTGCTCCTGACGGGCGGCTTGGGTGCCCGGCTTGCGCCTTGGCTCGAGGGACACAAGGCCCTTCCCGGGTTGGTCGTGGCGGCGGAGCCGCGACACAGCGTCGTGCAGGGTGCTTATCACTTCGAGTTTCGGCAGCCTGGTCCGGAATCGGCTGCTCCGGTCGAGGCCTGATCCCGCGTGTTCCGGGACCTGCAGCGGCAGCTGGGGGAGCTCCTGGGGCGGACACCCGACCCGCTGGGGGCCATCACGCCCGAGCAACTCAAGGTCGTCCTCAAGAACATCGAGACGCGCTACCACGATCTGCGTGAGGAGAACGGCCGGTTGCGCCGGCAGGCCGAGGAATCGCGGGCACTTGCCGAACGCCTCGAGGCGGAGCGCGATGTTGCCCAGAGAGAGGCCGAGCGCGGACCGGAGGCGATGTTGTCGCGGATGGCCGAGATGCAGCGTGAACTCGTGGCCGCCCGGGATGGTCAGGAGCAGTTGGCGCACGAGGTGGCGCGCATGCGCGAGGCCGTGGGCGAGGCCGAGAGCGTGCGGGATCAGGCCCTTGCCGACGCCCGTGGCATGCAGGATCGCGTCCTTGCCCTCGAGGCGGAGCGTGACCGGCTGCTGGTGGCCGGGGAGCGTGCCGAGGAGGCGCGATCGGGTGCCGAGGAGGCGCGTGGCTTGATGGGGCAGGACCTGGATGCGGCCCGCGAGGAAAATGTTCGCCTGGGCCTGCGCCTCGAGGCGCTCGGGGCGGATCTGGCCGCCCGGGAAGAGGCCCTTGCTACCGAGCGCGAAGGTCGGGATGCGGCGCTTCGCCTGTTGGCTGCCGATCCCGAGAAGGAAGCCCTCAAGGAGCAGGTTCGTGAGCTCGAGGCTCGCGTGGCGGAGCTCGAGGCGCAGCTGGTGTCCCGGGAGGCCGAGCTGGCGGCCGAGGCCGTCCCTGTCGTCGATGAGGCCGTGCTGGCCGCGCAGCAGGCCGAAAGCCGGTTGCTCGAGGAGCGGCTGGCGCAGGCCGAGGGCCAGCGGGACGAACTGGGACGTATCGTCGAGGCCCTGCGCGGGGAGCAGGATCGGCTGACTGCCGAGATGCGTCGCTTGGGCGAGGGGCAGGGGGACATCCAGGCGCGGATGTCCGACTTGTCGCTCAGGACGCGTCGCGAGCCTGCATCCCAGCCTGAGCTCGGCGACATGGGCGAGTTGCGTCGACAAATGGAGAATTTGGGGCACAAGCTGGACAGGATGGTACAGCAACGTGGTCCCGAGCGGGGTCGGCAGCGGGTCGCGAGGCCGGAGGCCGGCGCAGATCCCGCGCGCAAGCTGGATTGGTTGATGGGGCGCTGATCGTGCGTCCCGAAGGCCTCGACCTTGTCCTCGGGCGCATTCGCGACCTCGAGGATCGGCTTGGCTTGGCGCGGCGGCCGTCGGCAAGCCCAGAAGCGCCTGCCAAGGTCGCCTTTTCCTCGTCCGGCGCAGCCCCGGCGCAGCCCCAGGTCGGTGCCGCAGCCTTTCGTGATGCCATCTCGGCGGCGGCTCGCCATCAGGGCCTCGATCCCCGCTTGCTCGAGGCCGTCGTCGAGGCGGAGTCCGGCGGCAATCCCGCGGCCGTCTCGTCCAAAGGGGCCATGGGTCTGATGCAGCTGATGCCCGGTACGGCGCGGGCGCTTGGCGTGTCACGCCCCCTTGACCCCGTCCAGAATCTGGAGGGCGGTGCCCGCTACCTTGCGGAGCAGGTCCGTACTTTCGGGTCTGTCGAGCATGCACTCGCCGCATACAACGCCGGTCCCCGGGCGGTGCGTCGCCACGGGGGCGTGCCGCCCTATCCCGAGACGACGAATTATGTGACGAAGATCATGGAGCGCATGCGCGCCCGGGAGCCCGATTCCCGCTAAAGTCCGCCGGGTGACCTGCCGAACATAAAAACGTCAGCACGACTTATGTCAGGGAGGTCCGATGATCCGGGGCATCTACACGGCCGCATCCGCGATGCTGGTCCAGATGGGTCTTCAGGACGTCGTCGGTAACAACCTGGCCAATGCGAACACCACGGCCTACAAGCGGGACGAAGTGTCCTTCAAGGCTCGGATCGACAAGACGATGTACCGCGTGGGCATGGGGCCCGGTGGTCCTGTCGACGGCAGGACGCTCATCGGCAAGCTCTCGACGGGCTCGCAGGTCGCCGAGATTCGCCCCAATATGGCCCAAGGCGAGATTCGCCCCACCGACAACCCGCTGGACCTGGCGCTGCGTGGCAAGGGTTTCTTCCTTGTCGAGGACATGGATGGCCAACAGTATCTGACGCGCGTCGGCAGCTTCATGGTGGATCGGGATCGTCGTCTGGTGGACGGCACCGGCGCGCTGGTCGTGGGTGAGGCAGGTCCCATCACCATGCCTGCGCAGGCCACCGTCCTGATCAGTCAGGAGGGTGTGGTCACCGCGAGCAACAAGGTCGTGGGCCGTCTCGCCCTGCGTGAGGTGGCCCGGCCCGCCGAACAGCTCGAGAAGACCGGCGTAGGTCGGTTTCGTCTGAAGGCGGGCGAGATGATTGCCAGCAAGTCCGAGGTGCACCAGGGCTACCTCGAGGCTTCCGATGTCTCGCCGACGCACGAGATGGTCAAGATGGTGACGGCGATGCGTACTTACGAGAGCTCGTCAAAGGCGATGCAGACGCACGACGAGCTCCTTGGCAAGGCTGTCAACGAGTTGGGCAGGGTCTAGGGACCCGAAGGTCAAGGAGAACCACCACCATGATGGGAGCACTCTACAGCGCGGCCTCCGGGATGAAGGCCCAGCAGCTGAACATCGACGTCATCTCCAACAACCTGGCGAACGTCAATACCGGTGGCTTCAAGAAGTCGCGGGCCGAGTTCCAGGACCTGCTCTACCGGACCATCGCCGAGGCCGGCGTCCCCGTCAGCGGAGGTTCCAACACCCCGGTCGGCACCCAGGTGGGTACGGGTACCCGTTCCATCGCCATCTCCAAGATCTTCAGCCAGGGCGACTTCAACCAGACGGACAATCCGCTGGACCTCACGATCGAGAACGACGGCTTCTTCATCGTGCAGATGCCGGACGGCACGCAGTCCTACACCCGTGATGGCGCCCTCAAGATCGACCGCACCGGCCAGATCGTGACGGCCGAGGGCTATCCCCTCGTCCCCAACATCACCATTCCCCCCGGCGTAGTTCGCCCCAATGTCAGTCCCGAGGGCATCATCACCGCGACCGTCGCCGGCGTGAACACGACGCTGGGTCAACTGCAGCTGGTGCGCTTCCTGAACCCCTCGGGCCTGAGCGCCGTGGGCCACAACCTGTTCAAGATCACGAACGCCTCCGGCGACCCGATCCAGGGCTTGCCCGGCATCGACGGGATGGGCAGCGTGATGCAGGGCTACCTCGAGGGCTCCAATGTCCGTGTCGTCGATGAGATGGTCAACCTGATCGTCGCCCAGCGCGCTTACGAGGCCAACTCCAAGTCGATCCAGACCTCGGACGACATGCTGAGCCAGGCCAATACGCTGAAGCGGTAAGGGCTGAGTCGCGATGAACCTGTCGATCGGGCCCGGTACCGGCCGCACCTCCCCCGTCCCCGTCCTGGGGCCGGGGGCAGGTGCCGCCCCGGCGGGCAATCGCGCAGGCGCGAAGGACGAGCGCGGTCGGCTCGTGACGGCCGCCAAGGAGTTCGAGGCCATCCTCGTCCAGCACATGCTCGAGACGATGCGCAAGGCCAAGTTGGCGGAAGACCCGCTCGCCAAGGGCAACGCAGCCTCCATCATCCACTCGATGCAGGATGAGGCGATGGCGCGCTCGATCGCCAGTGGCAAGGGCCTGGGACTGGCGGACGCCATCGTCCGCGACCTGGACCTGCGGATGGCCAAGGCGCATCACTAAAGTTCTCCGGGGTTCCTGTCGATGATAGGCGTGGGATGGAGTTCCATCCTGAAGAGGAACGGAAGATGAGGATCGACCCACGGCTGCTTTCGCAGCATAACGATGTGGCGGCGACCCAGCGCAAGCGGGAAGCCGACGCCCTGAAGCCTTCGGCACCGGTCTCCGGTCCGGCGGCTCAGGTCTCGCTGTCCGGTCCCGGTGAGGCGCTCCAGCGCTTCGGTGCGGTTCTCGGCAAGTCCGAGGTCAACCGGGCAGAATTGGTGGCGCGTCTCAAGGCGGAGGTCGACGCTGGCGCCTACCAGCCGAGCGGGGAATCCATCGCCAAGGCGATCCTCGATCGTGACGCCGACGCCGTCGACGTCGACGCCCTCCGCTAGGGGTCGGCACATGGAAGCCCTCGAGGTCTTTGTTTCCTGCCTGGAGCGGGAAGTCAAGGCCTACGAGGGCTTCTTGGCGCGCCTGCCCCTGAAGCTTGCCCTGATGCGCAAGAACCAGGTTGGCTCGCTCGCGGCGTTGGTCGCCCGCGAGGAGGAAGATCGTCGCGCCTTACAGGCCATCGAGGGTGAGCGCCGTTTGGCCGCGCGGCCCCTTCTGGTGCGGATGGGCCTACCGGAGAGCGCGTCCTTGCGTGAGGTGGCCGGCGTGCTGGGCGGCGAGGACGGCAGTCGCATCCTCGATTTGCGCGGTCGGTTGGCCGATGTGCTCGGACGGCTGCGCGCCGGTCAGGAGACGGCCGCCCTGCTGGCACAGGCGAACCTCGACTACGTCGGATTCTCGCTGGGCCTTTTCAGTCGCGCCCTCAACCCCGAGGTGCAACTGGCCGACATGACTTATGGGGGATTGCCCGGCGGCGTCGGGCGCGCAGCCTCCAGCCTGCTGGACCGTACGGCCTGAGCAGGCGGGGGCCCCTGATGGGGAGGTCCGGATGTCCGCAGGCGATCTGACGCGGCTCGGCATCAACGCGGCGACCAGGGGGCTGTTCGCGGCCCAGGCCGCCTTGACGACCGCCGGCCACGACATCACGAACGCCAACACCGAGGGCTTCAGTCGTCAGCGGGTCGAGCAGAGCTCGCTGCACCAGCAGTTCCCGCTGGCGACAAACTCGGATCGCGTCTTTTCGTCCATCGGCAACGGGGTCGAGGTTTCGCGCGTCACCCGCTTGCGTGAGGGTTTTCTCGACGATCGGTTCAGGGCCATCAACCTATCGTACTCGGAACAGGCGGCCGTCAACAATGCCGTCCGCGAGATTGAAGGCGTCTTCAACGAACCGTCGGATTCAGGCCTGAACGCGACCTTGGCGAGTTTCTTCGACGCTTGGCATGAGCTTTCGACGCACCCCACGGAGTCGTCGGCCCGCGCGGCTGTCCGCGAAGCCGGCAAGACCTTGGCACGGGCGCTTAACGAGACGGCAGCCGGCCTGTCGGCCGTGCGTCGGCATCTGGACTCCCAGGTGGCGGCCGCCACGGACGAAATCAATGCCCACGTCCGCGAGATCGCGGCAATGAATGCGCAGATCGTGGCCTCCCAGGGGTCGGGCATTTCACCCAATGACCTGCTGGATGCCCGGGATCTGGCGTTGGACCGCCTTTCCGGCCTGGTGCAGACCAACCTGTCGACGCATTCGGACGGGTCCATCTGGGTCTATTGCTACGGCAAAGGCCTCGTGACAGGGGTCCATGCCAACGAGCTCAAGACCTTGCCCGGTACGGACATGGGCTTGTCCAACATCGCCTACAAGGGAGAGTTGCTGAGTCCCGAGGTCTTGGGGGGGCGCCTGAAGGGCCTGCTCGAGGTCCGCGACCAGATCATCGGGCGGTCCATGGTGCCTGACGGCTTCTATCTCCCCAATACGCCCAATGGCCTCGCCTACCAGTTGGATCAGGTCGCATCCCAGTTGGCCGAGGCCGTCAACGAGGTGCATCGGGCCGGGACCAACCTCGCCGGGACCAGCGGTCTCGATTTCTTCATGGTGGATGCCGCCCGCGTCACCGAGGGTGCGAGCCTGAGCCGCGCATCCATCACGGCCCATTCGATTGCCGTCAACGACGTGTTGGTCGAGGCCGGACTGCCCGGGCTCGACCTGATTGCCGCCGGAGGACCGGCGACGACGGACCCCGTGACGGGTCTGCCGGTCCTGCCCAAGCCGGCTGACAACCGCTCGGCGCTGTTGATTGCCCAGTTGCGCGACAGGCCCCTGATCCGGGCGACTTTTCCCTACGCCGGCGGTTCCCAGGAGTTCTCGGTCCAGGACTACTACCGAAACATCCTGACGACGCTGGGTGTCTCGGGCCAGGCTGCGAGTCGTCAGGAAGCCAACCAGAAGGCCCTGCGCGAGAATGTCGAGGCTCAGCGCCAGGCCGTGAGCGGCGTCAACCTCGACGAGGAGTTCGCCAACATGATCAAGCACCAGCACGCCTATGCGGCGTCGGCCAGGCTGATCACGGTCTTCGACGACATGATGAAGACCGTCGTCGAGCTGGTGCGGTAGGAGAGAACCATGCGCGTATCCCAGCGGGCCATCAATGATGTCACGGTCTCCAATCTGGGGGTCAGCCTGCAGAAGATGCTGCAGTTGCAGGAAAAGATCTCGACGGGGCGGGCCATCAGCCGCCCCTCGGACCAGCCGATCGACTTCAACCGCTCGATGGGTATCCGGGCGGTCCTCGAGGGCAATGCCCAGCAGCAGCGCAACATCGAGTTCGCCAAGTCGTGGCTGAGTTCGACGGACTCGGCTATCCAGCAGGCCACTTCCATCCTGCATCGGGCTCGTGAACTCGCGGTGCGGGGTGCCAACGACTCGATGGACCCCCTGGCACGCCAGCAGATGGCTGCCGAGGTGCGCCAGCTGCGGGAGCAGATGCGGGTCGTGGGCAATACGGACTTGGGGGGACGTTACCTCTTCGCCGGTTCGGACCAGCTGGAGACGCCTTATCCGACCGGGGGTGCCGACCTCAACAATGTCGAGAAGCTCTCGTTCGAGGTCGGCATGAAGGTCACCATGACCTACAACGTCCCGGGTGAGCAGGCCTTCGGGAATACGGGGGTGGATACCGGGGGGAACCCGGTGGAGCCCACCAACGCTTTCCGACTGCTGGACTCCCTGAACACGGCCTTGATGGCGAACGATGGTCCGGGCATTGCGGCGACGCTCGGCGTCTTCGACACGCGTCTCGAGAAGTTTCTCGCGGCCCAGGCCGAAGTGGGCGCCAAGGTCAATCGACTGGACCTGCTGACGGACAGGTTGGAAGATCAAAGGGTCAACCTGCAAGGTCTCAAGAGCGAGGCGGAGGACGCCGACATCGCGACGCTCATCACGGACCTCAACCAGCAGGATGCGGTCTATCGCGCCTCGCTTGCGGCGACCCAGCGCGTGATCCAGCCGACTTTGCTCGATTACCTGAGGTGATGGCATTGGAGATTATTTCCCAACAGCTGGGCGCACTGGCCTATGGCGAGAAGGACTTGCTGGCCTTTCCCGACGGCATCTTGGGTTTCGCGCAATGGCAGGATTACCTGCTGGTCGACCAGGATGACGTGGCGCCCTTGCGCTGGCTGCAGCCCGTTGGCGAACCGGCCGTGACCTTCACGGTGCTGGACCCTTACCTCTTCGTGCCGGATTACCGGATCTGCCTCGGGGACGAGGATCGGGCCGCTCTGGACCTCGTGGAGGGTGACGAGCCCGCGGTCCTGGTGCTGGTGACCATTCCCGAGGATCCTAGCCAGATGACGGCCAACCTGCTGGGGCCTCTGGTCATCAACCCCCGGACGAGCAAGGGCCGTCAGCTGGTCATGCACGACAGCGGCTATCCGATCCGGCATCCGCTCATCGCGGATGCCCCCCAGGCGGAGGCAACGCCTTCGTCTGCCGCGGTGTAGGCCCATGCTGGTTCTTAGCCGCAAGCTCAACCAATCGATCGTGATCGGGGACCATATCGAGGTGGTCGTCCTCGAGATCAAGGGCGATGTCGTCAAGATTGGCGTCAAGGCCCCGCGTGATGTCTCGGTCTACCGGCAAGAGGTCTTCGTCGATATCCAGGCCGAGAACGCCCGGGCGGCCGGTGGCGACAGGGCGAAGGCTCAGGTTTCCAATGCTGGCGCCCTGCTCAAGCAGGCGCTCGGCAACAAGCCTTTCGGTGGTTCCCCGGGCGCCGGTTTCGCGCGACCCGCACCGGCCAAGGTCCAGCCAGAGGATGCGAATCCTAAGTCGTCGAAGGCCAAGAGTGAGTCCGAGGGCGATCTGGGGCGGGGTGGCTGACGCAGGCTGCTGCGGTGCGCGACTGCGTGACGCTCGGGCTGGATGTCGGCCCAAGTCTCCGGGGCTTCCGCTACCATGGACCTGTGCGTTGGGGTACGTAGCGGCAGGGATATGAAGATCAAGCAATTCCGGGCTCCGACGATGCAGGAGGCCATTGCCCGCATCAAGGTCGAGCTCGGCTCGGATGCGGTCATCCTGCATCAGAAGAATGTCCGGGTCGGTGGCTTCATGGGCTTCGGGGCCCGACATGAGGTCGAGGTCCTGGCGGCCGTGGATGAGTCGACGCGGCCGACCCCTGAGCCCGCGCGGCCGGCGCCCGATGCTGGCCGCCCCCCTGCGGCCTCGCGCGTGCAAGTCGACATGGACAGCGTCCTGCCGTGGGAGGTGAAGGAAGAGCCCGAGATCCTGCCGCCGCCCCAGGTCCGGGAGCAGATCGTTCCGGCAGCGGCCGAACTGCCCGCTTCACCGACTTCAGCCGCAGCTTCCGCCCCCCTCGAGGCACCCTCCGCGCTCGTGGCCGAGATCAAGGACGCGGTCCTGCGGGAAATCGGGGGCCAGATGCGCGAGAGCCTCTCCAGCGCAGTGGGTGAGGTGACGCAGCGTGTCGAGGATGTTGTCTCGCGCCTCGAGCTGATGGGCCAGGCAAAGTCGGCATGGAGCCCGGGCCAGCAGCGCTTCCACGACAGGCTCGTGAAGCAGGACGTCGAGCCGGCCATGGTTCGCCAGATCCTCGCGCGCCTGCATGCGCTGGGTGCCACGCATGAACCTGCCCTCTCCGAGCGGTTTCCCGAGGTCTTGGGCGAGATGGTGCGATTCGGGGGCCCTATCCTGCCGCCGTCTGCCGAGCGGCAGGGGCCGCGCCTCGTGGCCCTCGTGGGCCCGACGGGCGTCGGCAAGACCACGACCATCGCCAAGCTCGCGGCAACCTGGATCCTGCATCACAAGGCCAGCGTCGGCCTGATCACCTTCGATACGTACCGGGTTGCCGCCGTGGATCAGCTCAAGGTCTACGGGGACATCATCGGCGTCCCGGTTGAGGTGGTCCTCACGCCGGGCGGCCTGCGGGAGGCCTTGAAACGCCTCGAGTCGCGGGACCTGATCCTGATCGACACGCCGGGCCGCAGCCCCTCCCACAAGCTGCACCTGAGTGAACTGCGCAGTTTCCTCGAGGTGGCGCCCGATCGCGAGGTGCACCTGGTGCTTTCGGCGCCGACGACACGGGTCAACCTGATGCAGGCGGTGGAGAGCTTCCGCCATGTCGGGGTGGACCGATTGCTCTTCACGAAGACAGACGAGGCCGTGACGATGGGCGCGGTGGCGTCCGTGGCCAGCAGCGTCGGCCTGCCGTTGTCCTATGTCACCGTGGGGCAGTCGGTCCCGGACGACTTGGTGGTCGCGGACAGGGACCTGATGCTCAAGGGCTTGGTCGGTTGATGGAAGACCAGGCATCCCGACTGCGCGAGTTGCTGCGCGATGGCCAGCCGGCCGCAACCGTGGCCCAGGCCCGCATCATCGTCGTCACCTCCGGCAAGGGTGGCGTGGGCAAGACCAACGTGGCCGTGAACCTCGCCTTGGCCATGGGCCAGCTTGGCCAGCGGGTCATCCTGTTCGATGCCGACATGGGCATGGCCAACGTGGACGTCGTGCTCAACATGTCGCCCCCCCACACCCTGACGGACGTCCTCGCCGGCCGGCGCAGCCTGCGTGAGGTGCTGGTGCCGATCGAACCGGGCGTGCACCTGGTGCCCGGCGGCTCCGGGGTCGCCCAATTGGCGGCACTCGAGTCGGCCCGGCTCGAAGCCACTGTCCAGCGCCTGTCCGAGCTCGAGCGGCTCTCCGACGTCATGATTGTCGACACCGGTGCCGGCATCTCGCCCAATGTCCTGGGCTTCGTGCTGTCCGCCCCCGAGGTCATCGTGGTGACGACGCCCGAGCCGACATCAATCGTCGATGCCTACGGCATCATCAAGGCCATCGATCAGCGTAACCAGCACGCGCGTGTCTGGCTGCTCGTCAACATGTGTGCCTCCGAAAGCGAGGCGCGGTCCGTCTACGATCGCCTGGTGGCGATCATCGCGCGCTTTCTGGGGGTCAAGGTCCGGCTGCTGGGCTGGATCGAGCGGGACAGCCAGGTCGGGCGGGCCGTGTTGCAGCAGAAGCCCTTCGTCAGGGCTTTCCCGGGAGGCCTTGCAGCACGCCGGATTGTGACCGTGGCCGAGAAGTTGCTGGGCTTTGGCGGAGCCCATCCCGGGGCGGAGCGCCAAGGATTCTTTGCCCGCTGGGGCCAGTGGTTCGCGCCGCGGAGTTGAGTCAGCCCACCCGATTGGGGGGGCGGGTACAGCGTCAGGCTTCCGGTCGACGGCGCTTCTGGGCCAGGAACTGGCGACCGCCCCGGATAGATCCGAGACTGCTGCGCAGGTCCGCCTCAAGTTCGGCAAGGACCTGTTGCACGTAGCTCTCGGCCGAGCGACGCAGGTTCATCGCCTCGTTGCGGGCCTCATCGAGGATGCGCTGGGCCTCGAGACGGGCAGCCGTGACATCGGGGGCCTCAGGCGCGTGATGTCGTCCGCCCTCATGGCCGTGATGGCGGCCGTGTGCCGAGGCTCCACGACCCGTCGGTTCTGTCGTCCGAACGACTGGCGGGACCGCAGGAGCCTGGTGGTTGCCGGTCTCGACATGGTCCGTCGTCGCCTGGAAGCGACCGGTCGTCCCGTTGCTGGTCGCCGTCGTCTCACCCTGGGAAACCGTCAGCAGGATATCCGCCTCGTAGCGAGGCTTGGGCGACACGGAGACAGGCTCCACGGTAGGCGTGTCCGCGACGGCGACAGACCCGGCGGCGACAAGGGCCGGTTCGGGTGCTACGACCTTGGTAATTCTCGTGGCACGCTCCTCAAGCTGGTAGCGACGGACGAGATCCTTGCCGTCGAGGCCCAGTAGGCGGGCGACTTGCCGGATGTAGCCCTGCACGAAGACCGGCGCCAGGATGGTGTCGATGCTGTCCGATTCGAGGGCCTCGAGGTAGGGCAGCTTGATGTAGGTGCGGCTGGCGACCTCATCGAGCGTCAGGCCCATGGTTTCACGGGTCTGGCGGAGGACTTGAGCGACAGTCGTCATGCGGGCGGGCGGGCTCTGAGGGAAAGGGTAGGGCACCTTGCACGGAAGGCAATATTGTCATGCTAGCACGGCCTCGGGGTGAAAGGGAGCCCCTGCGCCGGGTCCGGCGGCGTACCCGATTGTGGCTTCATGGCCTGCCGTGGCAGGGTCCCTGCGGCATGCTAGGCTGACTTCATGCTGCTGCGCCTGCAGGTCCACCAGTACGTCCTGATCGAGCACCTCGATCTCGAGGGCGCCCCCGGTCTCACGGTCCTGACTGGCGAGACGGGTGCGGGCAAGAGCGTCCTGCTCAGCGCGCTCGCCACCGTCCTCGGGGGGCGGACCTCATCCGACGTCATCCGGCCCGGAGCAGCCAAGGCACTTGTTGAGGCGACCTTCGCCGCGGAGGGCCCATGGTGGGATGGTTGGCGCGATGCCGCGGGCATTGCGGCCATCGAACCCGGGCGTGTCGTGCTGTCGCGCGAGATGACGGCGCAAGGCAGTCGGGCGCGCATCGACGGCCAGACCGTCACGCTTGCCGATTTGCGGGACCTCGGAAGGAACCTCGTGGCCATGTCCGGGCAGCACGACCACGTCCGCCTGATGGACGCATCCGTGCAGCGCGAGACACTCGATGCCCACGGCGGTCACGACGACCTTGTTCGGCAGGTGGCGGCCGCACATGCCCGTTGGCAGGCCCTGGTCACCGAGGAGCGCGACCGTCGGGAGGCTGCGGCACGCCGCGAGACCGAGCGGGACTTCATGGCCTTCCAACTGGCCGAACTCGATGCTGCGTCGCTGGTCGATCCGGACGAGGACGTGACGTTGCGCGAGCGCCTGCAGATTGTTCGGCAGCAGGCACGCCTGCTCGAGGGCGCCGGGCGTGCGCGACAAGCTTGCTCCGAGGCCTCCGGCGGGCCCGTCAGTGCCGGCGTGTCTGCCTTGCGACCACTTGCGGCGATCGATCCGCGCCTTGCCGAGGCGCTGGACCTTCTCGAGTCGGCCCAGGCGAGCCTGGACGAGGCGGCCGACGGTCTTCGCCGCTATGCCGACCGGGACCGAGAGGCCGAGAAATCGCTCGAAGAGATGGAGGCACGCCTGCACCTGTTGTCGGGTCTTGCCCGCCGTCACGGCGGCACGCTCTCGGCCGCCATCGCCAGGCGTGCGCGCCTCGCAGGGGACCTTGCGCGCGCGGATGAAGATGACGAGGCCTGCTTGCGCCTGTCGGCGGCCGTCGACGAAGCGGGACGGGCGTGGGACTTGGCGGCGGCGCGCTTGACGGCGGCGCGCCGGCAGTCAGCCGTCAGGCTGGGAGAAGTCCTGTCTGGCAGGTTACAAGGTCTGGGCCTGCCCCACGCGCGGGTGACGATCGACCTGGAACCCTCGGGGCAGCGTTCCGCGCACGGTGCCGAGTCGGTGACGTGGCTCTTTTCGGCACAGCCCGACGCTCCGCCACGTCCGCTGGCCAAGGTCGCCTCGGGCGGCGAACTGGCGCGATTGCTGCTGTCGGTGCACGGTGCCATGCAAGGTGTCTCGGCCCTGCCCACGCTGGTCTTCGACGAGATCGACACCGGCATCTCGGGCGAGGCGGCGGCGGCCGTCGGCAGACAGTTGGCCAGGATGTCCGAGGGAGATCAGGTTCTGGTCGTGACCCATCTGCCTGCCGTGGCGGCAGGGGCGGACCGGCATCTGCATCTGCGCAAGGTCGTTGTCGACGGACGCACGGAATTGTCCGTGAAGGATCTCGGGGATGAAGATCGCATCCGGGTCCTTGCCGAGATGCTGGCCGGAGACGAACCGGCGGATGGTGCGCTGGGTGCGGCCCGCGAGTTGCGGCAGCGAGCCCGGGGCCGAGGGGAGGTCGGGACGCATGGCAGCAAGGCATGAGGCGTCGTTCCGTTTGCGCGTCGGCAAGCGCGAGGTGCGGGTCGAAGGTCCCGAGGAGCTGGTGCGTGAGGCCATGCGGCACTGGGCCGGCCTCTGGACCGGTGAGGACGTGCGCACGCCGCCTACCGTCGAGGCCGGCCTCGGCGAGGAGGATCACGTCGCTCCCGTGCTTCGGGTCCAGAAGAACATCGGCATCCGTGACCTGGTGGCCCTGAAGGAGCCCGGCTCCCCGCGGGACAGGCTGCTTACGGCAGCGTATTACCTCGAGCGATACGAGAAGCGGGAGCGCTACGGCCTCGATCAGTTGAGGCTGCTCTGGCTCGAAGCCTACCCGTGCGCGCCGATGGACCCTGAAGCGTGGGAGGATGCCATTCGGGATGGCTACCTCGAACGTGTCGCGGATGGACAGTTCACGTTGACCTTCTCGGGCGAGAGCTTCGTCCAGAATGGCCTGGTCGAGGAGTATCGACCGGGATGAAGACGCTGCCTGCCCTGCCAGCCCTGCTGCTGGCTGTCCTGGCCGAGGCCCCCGGCGTTGCTGCCCCCGTGCCGACGACGCGTGCCGCGTCCCTGTCGGCCGATGCCTGGCATTGCCTGCGGATGAAGGGCACGGAGAGACCCTTCTCGGGTGCTTTCTGGGACCAGCATGAACCGGGCGTCTACCGCTGCGGGGATTGCCGGACGGTGCTGTTCGACAGCAAGCACAAGTTCGATTCCGGTACGGGCTGGCCCAGTTTCGACCGGCCGGCGGCGTCGGCTTCGGTTCGTCTCGTGGCCGACCGCAGCTACGGCATGGTCCGGACCGAGGTCCAGTGTGCACGGTGCGGCGGGCATCTGGGCCATGTCTTCGACGACGGGCCCGCGACGACCGGGCAGCGCTACTGCATCAACTCGGCGAGCCTCGTCTTCGTGCCCGACTCCCTAAGGCCAGAACCGCCCCGGCCCGGCAAGGGGAAGGGGAGGTCCTGAGCCGCAGGGCCTACTTGGCAGCCTGCTCGATCAGCTCCAGTTCGAGGCTGATGGCAATATCGTCACCGACCAGCACGCCGCCGGTCTCGACGGCCTTGTTCCACGTCAGGCCGTAGTCCCGACGGTCGAGATGCGTGGTGGCCTCGGTGCCGGTCCGCATGTTGCCCCAGGGATCCTTGGCAGCCTTTGCGGGCAGGGCGACCTGCAGCGTCACGGGCTTGGTCACGCCGTGCAGCGTCAGGTTGCCGACGACGGACAGGCCGTCCTTGCCGACCTTGGCGACGCGGGTGCTGCGGAAGGTCATCGCGGGGAACTTCTCGACATCGAAGAAGTCCGCACTCTTGAGGTGACCGTCCCGCTTCGCATTGCCTGTGTCGACGCTGGCCACATCGATGGTGGCCTCGACCGTCGACTTCTCGGGATGCGCGGCATCATAGACCACCGTGCCCTTGAGCGCGGGGAAAGATCCCCGGACGTTGCTGACCATCAGGTGCTTGACCTTGAAGTGGGCAGCCGAGTGCATGTCGTCGATGGCGTAGGTGACGGGCGCGGCGACGGCAGGCGCCGCGGCAAGGAGCGTCAGGACCAAGGCTGAGGATGTGGCGAATCGCAAGAATGGATCTCCCGTGTGTGGCAAGGAACAACTGGTGTCATCGTACACCACCAGCGGTACCCCGGGGGCGTATGTTGGGAGGCGTGTCGCTCAAAAGGCTTCGTGCCCCCCGACCGAAGCCGAGGGGCACGAATGCACGCTCTGGTGTCAGGGCTGGACCGGGCCGTCGTAGGCGAAGCCCAGGAACGAGAAGGTCGACCCACTGGTGCCGATGAGGATCTCGCGGATCTCTTCGCCGGCAGGAACCGTGACATGCAGGACATAGCCGGAACCCTCAGGCCGAATTGCCGTCCTGTCGATCGGGAAGACGCCAGTACCGGTCACGATGTCACCCGCAATCACGCCCGTATCCGAATTGAAGAAGATGGACATCTTGCCCGACGGACGGGCTGGCCGGACACTGAATTGACCGTCCGGGACGAAGTTGCCCTGCTCGTCGCTGGCATACATTTCGCCGCCGCGGATGTATAGGTTGCCGACGGATTGCTCGAAGACGTTGACGTCCGAACTGAGGAAGGGGTTGGACCGGGTGTAGAGACCCTCAGCCAAGCCGCTGACCTTCAGTTCGTACCGGGCCATCGGCGGGGGCGGCGGAGCCTGACGGCTGCCGAACATCATGTTGCCCAAGTCTCCGCTGATCGCACCGTCTCCACGGATGGTGAAGACGGCCGAGAGCGCTTCAGGCAAGGGTTCGAGACCCGTCGAGCGGAAGGTGCCTTGGAACAGGACGCCCGTATCGCTCGGAGTCGTTCCGTCGCCAACCGGCATGAACGTGGCGTCCCGCAGTTCGTAAAGCATGCCGTTGGCATTGCCGAGGTAGATGAGGGGCTGGCCACTGAGGTCGTCCTTGACCGTCAGATTCAGGTACTGGGGGAAGGGGTTGGTGCTGCTGGCCTGCACCTCGACATCGAACTGGCCAATCGCGAAGGACGGAAGCGCTGGCGCAGGCGAGGGATTCACCGGCTGGTTCTGGTCCTCGATGTAACTGCTGGCGAATTCGCCCTTCACATCCGTGACGCTGCCGGCAAGGCGGAAGTATCCGTTGAGGCCACCCGGCGAGAGCGTCAGCGACGCTTCGAGGTCACCCGCCTGTTCATTGACCCGGACCGACTTGAAGACCCCGTTCAGGCTGAAGGTGTTGGCGTTCAGTGCCTCGATGGTCGGTACCGCCATCACGGCTACCTGACCATCCTTGTCCACCAGCTCGACCATCAGGTGGCCGTTGGGGTCTGAAGCAAAGGATGCCTACAGATCACGACCATAGGGGTTGCCGTTGAACCACTGCATCGTGTAGCGACCCTGAAGCTCCTTGGGCAGGCCTGCGGCCGGGGGCTCGATGCCACCACCACCGCCGCCGTTGGCGGGACGGACTGCCGCGAAAGTCGTGGTGTTGGTGTTTGCCTCCCCGAAGGCACCCTCCACGCTGCCGTCGGCAAGGAAGTTCAGCGTGAGCTTCAAGGTTTCCGGACCGATGACGCCCTGGCTGATGGTCAACAAACCTTCGGCCACGAAGCTGCCGTCATCACGCTTGGTGATCTTCAGATCATCGGCATGAGCAACGGACCCGGAAGCCTGCCCGAAGAGGGATGCCGTGAAGAGCAGGGGCCTGTCCTGATTGCCGGTAGTGACGGTCCCGAGGAACAGGCCATAATCCGCCCTGTAGGGGCTCAGTCCCATCAGGTTGAGCGCGTACTCGCCCAAGAACGAATCGGGGAGCGCCACGAAGGGCTCCGGAACAGGTTGTTGCTGCTGGTTTGCAGGCGCAACGTTGCCGTGGCCCTGGTTCGCTCCGTCCGAGATCTCGATGTTGGTCAGCAGCCAGGGTCGCTGGTTTTGATTGTTCCTGTTGTCCATCAGGGGGAAGCGAACTTTGAACGGGGTGTTGCTGTTCCCGTAGTAGTCACCCACCAGCTCTGTGCCTCCGGGATAGCCTTCCAGCCTCAGGTTGACGATCTGGCCAGCCGTTGAAGCATTGCCCTGGCTGTCATAGGCGGTGACGGAGGCCCTGTAGCCGCCATCGTTGAAAATGGCGAGGTCGAATTTGCCGGAACCAATCGGGTTGAAGGCTCCGTCGTTCATGAACACGGACCATTGGCCGAAGACCTCGTCGATGGCCAACGGGAAGTTGCCGCCGCCGCCGTTGCCCCCCTCGAAGGGTGCGGCATAGACGCGGTACTGCTGGTTGTCGACAGTCAGGTTACCGCTCTGCAGCACCCAACGACCGACTTGGCTGGCCGTGTCGGTGATATAAGCGACATCGAACACGAAGCCCGCAATCCGGTTGTTTCCAAGGTCAACATTGACTGCGGCCCGAGGCATTTGGGTATTGGCGTCCTGAAACAGTCGGAACTCGAGCACGCGGCCCACCGCCCTGGGCGTGGGGTCGTTCTGGCCCTTGGCCATCAAGTCACCCCGCACCATGCCGTTCGCATCGGGTTTGAGGGAGAGACCGACCATCTCGCCGCCGAAGTCAGGCATGCTCGTGCCGAAGTCCAGCTTCCACTGGCCGGCAAAGGCAAGCGGGGCCGGCAATGGGCCGGGGACAGGACCGCTGCCGCCGTTACCATTGTCATCCTCGGCCGGGATCTCCTCGACAACGAATTCACGGTTGCCCAGCAAACCGGAAATCAGGACCAGACGGCCGCCGCCGGGCATCGAGGGATCAGGCTTGTAGGCCGCGAGGTACCGAAGCGGATAGGTCATGCCGTCGTCCAGCACAAGCTCACCCTTGAGGAAGAACTTTCCCGTCGCAAGCCTTTCGACGAACAAGCGCTCTACCTTGCCGATGACAGCCGGGACCGAGTCGGCATCCGTTTCCTGAAGCACGCGTGCCGAGACACCACCGCCCATCAGCGGGATGATCTGGACGCCGGTCATCATGTTGCCGAACGGGCTTGAGTTGTTCGGGAACACGAAAACCCAGTCACCGCCAAAGGCCTCGAGAGGTGGCAAGCCGGGCTCGCCGCCTCCGCCCTGGTTGCCGCCGCCGAAGGCCTCGAGCGCGGCCTCGAGCAGGAGCTCGTTGGCCGCGTTGAAAATCATCACGCCGACCTTGTCCCCCCCGGCAGGCGGGGCCATCAGTTCGATCCGGATCTCGCCGCCCAAGTTGGTGACGAAGGCCTTGGCTACGAAACGACCATCGGGGCCTGCAGGCATGAGGCCGCCCTCAGCCAACGTATTCGGGCCGGCTAGCGTCGCCTGGAACAGCTCGACCCTCAGCGCGCCATTGTTCGTCCGTGTCACACGCAGGCCCAGGTCGCCCAAGTCGGGGTTCGTCACGCCCGAGTAGATCGCAAGGCGCTGATCGCCCGCCATGGTCAGAGCCGTCAGCCATTCGGGGTTCGGGTAGATGGGGTCTGTCGGGCCCGTGCTGCCGCCGTCGCTTGGCGGGATGCTCACGGTGAAGGGGGTGCCCTCGAGGAGACCAGACCTCAGGATCCAGCGACCGTTGGGGTTCAGTGTGTCCTTGATGAACGTCGCGACGTAGCGGACCTTGAGCTTCTGGCCGCCATCGAGTTCGAGGACGCCAACGAGATTCGCCATGCCATTGCTATCGCGGTCAACGGTCAGGCCGGTCACGACGCCAATCTTGGCAGGATTGCCATTCTGGTCCTGCAGAACCTTGGCATCGATGCCGCCATTGACGCCGGGCTGAAGCAGAATTCCGGTCTTCCGGCCCGCGAACAGGGGTGCGTCGCCAAGCTCGAAAATCCAGGCGCCTGACAACTCCTCGACCCGGGGCAGGACGGTCGGGGTGGTCCCCCCGTCTCCCGGGGTGACCGTGATGTCGCCGCCGCCCGTCGAGCCACCGCCGGTGCTGCCACCGCCGATGGGGTTGACGATGACACCACCGCCACCCGTCGATCCCCCGGGCACGGTGTTGCCCGGCTGATCGCCAAACTGCTTGGTCGTGGTGAACGCGAGCTCGAGCTTGGTGTTGCCGTCGGCGGCGACGGCGAACTTGCCCGTGAGCTCGCCGACCGACTTGTCGGTGCTGCCGGAGTTCTCGTCGAAGATCTTGCCGATGATGGTGGTGTCGTTGACCGTGAAGTCGATCGAGATGTTGGCTTGCGAGCCCGTGCGCGGCTTGTCCTTCGTCAGGACGAGCTTGGTCAGGGACTTCTGTCCGCCGCCGAAGAGCGTGAACGTGCCGATGCCGCGGAACACGCTGCCATCTTTGGTGAACTGCAGCGTCCCCTTCTCGGGATTGAAGTCCTGCGTGTTCTCCTGGTCAATCAGGTACCAGGTGCCCGCCAGGGCCTTGAAGTCATTGGCGGCCGGTTGCTGCTCTCCTGCCGACGGCGTGGTGGCAGCCGTCTGGGCCAGATTCCTGAGGGCGGCCGCGTCGCATCCCGCCAGCACCGCCAGCGACAGGGTGGCCGCAAGGCCCGCCTTGACCGAACGATTCACTTGAATTCTCTTTCTCTCGAACAGACACGAGGGAGTTCACAAAGTGTCACAGCAATTTTAGCAAGTATGGCCGTTTCTTGGCTAGGCGGGATGCCGCTTGCCGCCTGTGAGATCGGATACACGGATCAGGGCCCGTGTCCCGCCGCGCAGGCGACCCGGATCGGTCAGGGCTGTTCCAGCAGCACCTGGTGATGGCCCCACTCTTCCCCGTTGGCCATGAGGTGGAGCTCCTGCAGGGCCATCAGGCCGGCGCGCCAGCGACGGCGCCAGACGGGCGCCTCGTCTCCCTTGAGCTTGCGCAGTTGTTCCATGACCGAGACCTCGCGCGTCGCCATGTTCTCGATCTGGCCTTGAAGAGTCCGCGCCATATAGGTGCCTGGCATCGCCCACCATGCGTCGAGGCGCCAGGGACCAAGCTGGCCGGCAAAGACGTCGAGCGTCGTCACATGGCACGCCTTGAGCAGGTCCTCGCCAAGCCACGCGAGCGGTTCCATAGGTAGCACGTGGGGAACGTCCGAGTGGCTCGGCAGCTGGACCAGAAGCGTGCCGCCGGGTTCTGTCCACGCGAACATCCGGTCCAGCAGGCGCTTGTGGTCGAGCCACCTCGCCGTTCCTTCCACGGCAACCAGGCGCTCGAAGGTGGTTCCGGGATCGAATCGGCTGAGCGAGCTGGTTCTGACCTCGAGGTTGAGCAGGCCACGCTGCCGTGCCTGGCGGGTGACGTGGGCCGCAATCGTGGCGTTCGCGCATCGGGTGACGACCTTGCTTTGGCGGAATCGCGCCGCCAGGTGGAGGGCCGTCCCCCCCAGCCCGCCCCCCAAGTCAAGGATCGAATCGCCGTCGGCGATCCGTGCACGCTGGGCGATCAGCTCGAGGGCCGCTTGCTCCGCAGGCTCTTGCCGCAGGTCGTCACTGTCGGCAAACCAGGGACCCGTGAGCGAGGCGGGACCCAGAAGATGGCTGTGAAGTGCCGGTGGCGCCGCGCCCTCGGGGTGCAGCAGGCCAGCCTCGGAGGCGACGAGGGGGCCCTTGGCGAGTGCCTCGAGATGTTCGTCCGTGCGGCGGGCCACTCCCTTGGTCCCGCCTTCGCGCAGTTGTCGGGCCAACGTCAGGGCCCGGCCCCGGAACTGGCCGGCCAGGATGTCGTCAGGCAGGAAGCCCCTGTCGATCAGGCGCTCGAACACTCCCACGATCTTCAGGACCTCGGGGGGGGGAGCCGGTTGCTTTGGGGCACGGTCGGTTGCGCGGGGCGGTTGTGGAGGATTTAAGGAGGATATCAGGACCGATACGCGGTCGCTTGTGTCCGGCGTGGCTTGTCGGCAAGATGCTGTGGTCGGTTTTCCTGATGGAGGTCGAGATGCGTGTGCTGCTGCCCCTGTTCACGGGATTCGAGGAAATCGAGGCCGTGACCGTGCTCGATGTCTTGCGGCGGGCGGGCCTTGACGTGGTGACGGCCGGTCTTTCCCCTGACCCCGTGGTCGGCGCCCACGGCCTGCCGGTTCACGCCGGGCAATCCCTGGATGCCGTATGCGATGAGGTCTTCGATGCCATCGTCCTGCCCGGGGGAGGGGGGACCCGACGGCTGGCTGAGAATCACGGCCTTGCCGCTCTGCTCCGGCGGCATGTGGCGGCCGGCCGGTGGACCGCTGCCATCTGCGCGGCCCCGACGGTGCTCGCCGGCCTGGGCCTGCTCGAGGGGCGCGCCGCGACTTCGTGGCCCGGCGTCCACGAGGCGATGGTCGGGACGGACTATCGGGAGGATGCCGTCGTCATCGACGGACCGTTCGTTACCAGCCGCGGGCCCGGAACGGCCATGGCCTTTGCCTTGGCACTGGTCGAGCACTGGTGTGGCGGTGACAAGGCCGAGGAGCTGAGGCGCTCCATGGTCGTAGCTTAGCCAAGGCTCGACCTATTCATGACGGGGTCGGCCGCAAGCCAGCCGACAACCATGGGGTCGTCGAGGCTTCGGAGGACCCTTAATGCCCCAGATCCGTTTCGCCGGCCGCCCCGTGCAGGACCGTCATGTCGTGAAGCTGGTCGAGGGCCGGACCGAGGCCGCTTTGGCCCAAGCCCATCGCAACAACGTCGATGATGTCTTCATCAAGGTCGGGCAGGACGGCTGGGTCGCCTCGGGCAGCCACATCGCCACGGATTTCAGGCCCGGCCAAGAGGCCGAGATCGATGGGCGGCGAGGGCTTGTCGTTCATGTCGACAAGCAGGGCATCGCCCCGATGGTTGCGGGCGCTGTTGCCGCAGCGCTGGGTGGCGCCTTGGGTACGGCAGCGCGGGTGCCGGGCCTGGGGGCGTGGCTGGGAGGTTTCCTCGGTGCCGGGTTGAACCGTGCGATGCGGGCCGAGAATCCCGGGTTCATGCGCATCCACGCGGCCGACTGAACGGCCTCCGGGCCTCAGTTACCCCGCCTTGCTGGCGTAGTGGGCGTCGAGATGGCGCAGGATGTCCTCTTCGTCCGATAGGACGATGTCCCCGTCGACCAGGACCGGGACGGTCGGCTGGCCGGAAACGTCGATGACCTGCTGGCGCTTGCTGCGATCCCTGGGAATGTTGATGCAGACGTAAGTCAGCAGCAAGTCGCTCATCCGCTGCCGCACCATCTGGCAGTAGGGGCAACTCTCGAACTGGTAGAGGGTCATCATGGGCAGGGTCCTCCGCGCTTAACCAGACAGCCTTCAAGCTTAAGCATAACTTAGCACCTCTGGACGTCAGCCGCTCTCCGGGACCTGCGATAGAACCGGTGTTCCCTTCTCCGGGACAGGAGGCACACCTTGGCTACCGCACACCTGATGCCGATCGACAGTGGCAGGCTGTCGGCGCGCAAGCTCCGGGCACCTTCTGCCCAGGGCCACGAGCGCCCCGGCCGCGGCCCCGCCTTTGCCTACGTGCTGCAGCCGCAGGACACGCTCTATGCCATCGCCCGTGCCAGCGGCGTACCGCTCGCCGAGCTGATGCGGCGCAATCCTTCGATTCAGGGATCGACCCCCAAGGCGGGTGAGCGCCTCTGGATTCCCGATCTTCTTCCCGCCTCGGCGGGCGACCCCGTGGCCTCTCTTGGTGCCCGAGTGGCGGCAGGTGGCGAGATCCGCATCTCTCCGGACCGGCGGTTCGTAGCGGTCCTTGACGCCACCTTGGCTGATCGGCCCAATGCGGTTACCGTCTACGAGCGCAAGGCCGCCCGTCGTATTGCCGTCCCCCAGGCCGCGGCCCATTACATCTGGAAGCGCCTGTCCTGGACGCCCGATGGGTATTTGCTGGCGATCGAGGGATCTCGCCAGACCCGCGATGCCGAAGGCGGCGTCTTGTCCGCGTTCGACCCCGTGACCGCAGACAAGGGTGTGCTTCTGACGCCACACCTGGCCTTGGCCGATCTGGAGTCGGAGGGTTTCGACCCGGCCTTGGCCGAGGTGGTCGGTTTCAAGCCCGTCAAGCGGCGTATCCATTACCGGCTCGCTTTCATCGAGCATGGTGAGCGCCAGCTGCGCCACAGTGACTGGGAAGTCGATCTGGACAGCGGCGTTCGTCGTCGTCTCTGAAGCTGCCAGGCGTTTCCGTCGAGGGCCTCAACCTTCCAGGTCGAGGCCCTCGATCACGAGGGCCGGACAGCGCACGCAGCCCAGGAAACTGCCCTGCAGGAAGGTCTCCCGACCGATTGCCACGACGCCCATCAGCATGTCGAGGATGCCCTGCGTGAAACGGGCATTGCGGTGGGCCCCCACGATTCGGCCGTCCCGGACTTGCAGGACACCATCCCGCGTCAAACCCGTGATGCGCGTGGCGCGAGGGTCCAGAACCGACATGTAATGGAATCTGGTGATGAGCAGGCCATCTCCCAGGGCAGACAGCATGGCCTCGCGGTCGTGCGTCCCGGCCTGCATGTCGAGGTGCACGGGAAAGGGGCCGTAGGGATTCGGTGGCGGCAGGGCGTGGCCGGTCGACACGAGCCCGGCTTGGCGAGCCGACCGCGCATCATGGACGCAGGTGCCCGGAAGTCCCTCCCGTAGCAGGTCGACAATCTGCCGCGGGACGCCTTCATGGTCGAAAGGCATGGCCGGCATGGCCGGGTCCAGACCGTTGTCGCGCAGCGTCACGGCAGGTGACACGACCCGCTCGCGCCCGGACGACGCGAGGAAAGAGGTGCCCTGCGCGACAGCAGTGGCACCGAAGCTGATATACGCAAGCAGGGTCAGGAGGTCGGCTACCGCATAGGGTTCGAGCATCACCCGGTGCCGACCGGCGGCCGGCGGCGCGACGGGTTGACCGGCCAAAGCGCGGGTGAGGGCCTCGATGCCGAGGTCATCGGGGCGAATCGTCCGGTGGTCCGGACTCAGGCGCGCGGCGTACCCGCTCGCCTCGTCGATGCTGGCCACCGCGGACCATTCGGCGCGCGTACCGAGATGGTGCGCCCAGACGCCACGGGAGTTCCGCACGGCCAGTACACGACCCTCTGTGGCGTGGTGGCCGGATGCCTCGCCACCCTCTTCGGCAATGACCGCCATGAGCTTGTTCACGGCGTTCTCCCGGTCATCCGGCGCGACGTGCAGGGTAGCCGCATGGCAGGTTTCCGGGATGCACGCCACGGCTGCAGGCGTGGCCAGTCCGGGGTCTCCGGGGGCCGGCGGTTGTATGGCGGCCATGGCGGCGGCCCTGTGCGTCACGCGCTCGATGCCGAAGCGTGTCAAGTCCGTGGTGGTGGCGATGCCGACGCTGTTGCCCCGGATGGCCCGGACGCGCAGTTCAAGGGAGGTCTCGCTCGTGTGTTGGCGGATGACGCCCTGGCTGAACCGGGCGAGGTGATGATCCGTCCCCATGAGGATGATCTCGGCTTCGTCAGCGTGACAGAGCGCGAGGGCCTCGGCCGTGATGGCTGCCAGCGTTGCCTCGTCCCACGGCAGGCTCGGACCGGATGTGGTCATGCGCCGACCTTGACGTCACGAAAGCGGGCTGCGGGTGTCCCGTGGCTGACACGGGCGAACTGCCTCGGTTGTCCCTTGCCGCAATGCGGCACGGACCAGAGGTTCCAGGTCTCCGGCCCACCGAGGGCATCGAGCGTCCGCCAGAAGTCCTGGGTCCTGCCTTGGTAGCCGGGCCGGGACAGCATGCGACCGAGCCGGCCCTTGCGAATCTCCCAGGCAATCTCGGTCCCGAAGCGGAAGTCTTCCCGTCGATCATCGATGGACCACGCCTGGTTGGTTGCCATGTAAATGCCTTCGTCGACGTCCGCGATGAGCGCCTCCAGGGACGGGTGGTCGCCCGGCTCGAGGTGGATGTTCGGCATCCGGATCAGCGGCAGGCGGTTCCATCCGGCCGCGCGCGCCACGCCGCCGGGCACGTGGCCGGCAAGCGCGGCCGTTTCCCGGTTGCCCAGCAGGCCCTCGAGGCGCCCGGCGACGAACAGGGGGAAGCGACCCGCCGGCACGCCCTCGTCGTCGAATCCGTAGGTCCCCAGCCCCCCGGGCGTGGTGGCGTCCGCCCAGACATTTACCAGCGGGTTGCCCAGATCGAGCCGCCCGACATCCTCGGGTCCGATGAAGCTGCCGCCCGCGAACGAAAGTTCCTGGCCCAGGATGCGGTCATGCTCGGCGGCGTGGGCCAGCGACTCATGCAGCTGGATGGCCATTTGCGACCCATCCAGCACCACGGTGGTTCGGCCCGGAGAAACCGCCGGCGCCGTGCACAACCGTACGGCCTCCTCGGCGATGCGGGGGGCGTTGCGGACAAGATCGAGGCCCAGCACGTGCTCGTAGCCTCCCGTCCATCCGTGGTGGCCGCGGGCATCCGGATAGGACCTGGCGGCAGAGCGGCCTTCGACCTCGGCCCGGGCCTCGAGGGCGCAGGCGACTTCGGTGAGCGTCTGTTCGACGAAGGCTCCTTCCGTGTTGCCGAAGAACTTGTGGTGCCGATCCCAAGCCATCATCGCCTGCCGGACGCGAATGCCGGAGACCCTGGCCATGGCATCGTCGGCTTCGCAGAGCAGGGCCAGCTTGTCGCCCAGGGGCACCGTGAAGGGGTCGACGAGAAATGGCGTCTGCCAGTGACCGCGGCTTCGGACAGGTGGGCCCAGGCTGAGTCCCGGACGGCGCCCATGGCTGGCGGCCCGTGCGATGGCGATGGCACGGGTCGAGGCGGCCTCGACCCGTGAGCGTCCGAGGTCCGAGGTCGCGGCAAATCCCCACGCGCCATCCACCAGCACCCGGACGCCCAGACCGACGCTTTCCTCCGAGGACAGGCGCGTGACATCACCATTGACCACGTTGATCGCCTCGGACTGGGTCCTGACAAATCGACCATCGGCATAGGTGACATGCTTCGCTGCGCACGCATCGAGACACCACTCCAAGACCTCGCGCATGGTCCCTATCCTACCCCGGGACAGTGGCCTCGGGCCTGCCTTTGCTACAATGGGCCCCATGGCCGATCTTGCCTTGCCCGATGCTGCCGACGTCCTCGTCAAGGTCACGGCGGCCGACGAGCGGATTCGCGTCCTTGTCGTGCGTTGTACCGGCGTGGTCAACGAGGCCCAGCGCCGTCATCAGACTTCCCCGCTAGCTTCGGTGGCGCTCGGGCGCGCCCTTGCGGGTGGCTTGCTCCTCTCGGCAGCGCTGATGAAGGACCAGGGGCGCCTGACCATCCGGGTCGTGGGCAAGGGGCCCCTGGGCGGCATCCTCGTCGATGCGGGGCACGACGGTTCTGTCCGGGGCTACGTGGCCCACCCGGATCTGGATTTGCCGCTCACGGAGGGGGGCTTGCTCGACGTGGGGCAGGCTGTTGGACGCAACGGCTTCATGTACGTCACGCATGATTCCGGAGAGGCGACGTACACGGGTGTCGTCGAGCTGGTCTCGGGTGAGTTGGGTGACGACTTCACGCATTATCTGGCCCATTCCGAGCAGATACCGGCGGCAGTCTCCCTGGGGACGCAGATTTCCGGCGAGGGGGAGGTGGACGTGGCCGGTGGCCTTCTTGTCCAGTTGCTCCCTGGTGCTGGTGACGAGATTGCGTGGCGCCTCGAACAGAACGTCAAGGCCATGCCGCCCTTCAGCCACCTTGCCCGTGCAGGCGCGGATCCCTACGACATCGCGCTTTCGGCGCTCGGTGGCTTCAACGCCACGCTCGTCTCCCGTCAGGAAGTGCGCTTCCATTGCCAGTGCTCCGAGGAGCGGGTCCATCGGGCCTTGGCTTCACTGGGTTCCGCAGAGCTCAGGGCCATGATTGCCGAGGACGGCAAGGCCGAGGTGCGGTGCCATTTCTGCAACCTCCACTACCAGATCTCGGCCGAACAACTCGGCGCTCTGGTGGCCAGCCTTGTCGGCCCCGGGGACGATGACGTCACCTGAAGCACCCCGGGGTGTCTGCTTGGTCGGCAACACCCACGTGCAGGCGTTCAGGCTCGTCGACGAAGTCCTGGCGAGGGTGGCGAGCCTGCCTACGGGTGGCTTGCTGGATGGGGCGGATGGCAGCGTCCTGGGTGTCGGGCCGGGATACGTGGGCGTGTCCGTCGTCCCCGAGGCCGAGGACCTGCCTGCCTTGGTCGGCGTCCGTTGGTTGCGGCCGACACAGGCGCCGATGCCGCTTCGTTACGGGGACCCCGCGACGCTCGGGGCGGATCGACTGGCTGCTGCCTGGGGCGCTTGGTGCCTGTTGGGTGGCCCCGTTCTGGTCGTTGACGCGGGCACGGCCACGACCTTGTCCCGGGTCGGTGCGGGGGGCAGTTTTGATGGGGGAGCCATCACGCTGGGTGTCGGGGCAACCTTGCAGGCCCTCGCCGATCGCGGCGCCAGGCTGCCGCTGGTTTCGGCTGCGCTGCCAGCCGCAGGGCTCGCCACCGATACGGAAGCCGCCATCCGGCTTGGCGTGGTCGGTGGCCACGCGCACACGATCGCGGGTCTGGCGGGCGAAATTGCCCCGGGCGTGCCACGCGTGATCACGGGGGGAAGCGCGGCGCTGCTCCATCCGCTTTTGCCCGGTTTCCTGCACGTGCCGGACCTGCAGGCACGGGGTGCGTTGGCGTGGGCGTTCGCCCTGTGAGCGAAGGCGAAGGCATCGGTGCGCTCAGGGCCCACCACGTCATGTGCGTGACGACATTCGCCGGCAAGGGATACTCCACGGGATTCGTCCGGGAGATGACCCGTGTCTGGAGGGCCATTCGCGACGGCTCCGTCGCTCAAGTCCTGGTCACCGCCGAGGCCGATCCTGTCTGCCATGCCTGTCCGCACCTGCGGGATGTCGAGAACCCCGAGAGCTGCCGGTTTCAAGCCTCGGTGGCTTCTCGGGATCGCAGGATGATCGAAGCGATGGGCTGGACGGAAGGGCAGCCCGTCGACCTGGTTCAGGCCCTCGAGGTGGTCCATGAAAGCCACACGGACCTCATGGCTCGCGTGTGCACCGGTTGCGAGTGGGTGCCCATCTGTTCCCGGCAGCGCTTCACGCTGCGTGAGCCAGCGTTCGACCCGGGATCGCCCGAGGCCTGATCAGGCCGGATCGCCGGGCAGTCGGAGCTTCTGACCGGGATAGATCAGCTCCGGGCGCCCGATGGTGTCGCGATTCAGGCGATAGAGCGTCCGCCAACGCTTGCCTGATCCCAGATGCTTGCGCGCCAGCGTCCATAGGCTGTCCCCGCGACGTACACGGATCCGACCGGTGCCGGTTGCGTGGCCGCCTCCTGCGTGGGTCTCGAGCGACAGGACCTGCCCGATGCGGAGCCGTCCCGGATTGGCCAGTACGTCGCGATTGGCCGTCCAGATCGTTCGCCAGCGCTCACCAGACCCGAGATGCTCCGCAGCAAGGCCCCAGAGTGTGTCGCCGGCCTTCACCGTGACGGTACCCTTCGCCTCGCCGGCAGACTGCGTCGGGGCGTCATGATGTGCCGCCTCCTCCGCGTGCGCAGCGGGCGCGTCGTGATGGTCGGGTGCGGCCTTGTTCGCGGCCGGTGCATGGTGATGCGCGGGTGCGGCCTTGTCCGCGGCTGGCGCGTCGTGATGTGCGGGTGCGGCCTTGTGCGCGGCTGGCGCATCGTGATGGTCGGGTGCGGCCTTGTGCGCAGCGGGTGCGTCGTGATGGGCAGGGGCGGCCTTGTGGGTCGCGGGACCCTCGTGGTGGTCCGCCGCGGCACCGTGTGGCGCCTGAGCCCCATGGGCGACGGCCTTCTGCTCGATGACCTCGCCGTGGGCCGGGCGCGGACGCTTGGCGACCTTGCGCGGGGCCGGCGTGGGAGAGGGGAAGTGCACCTTGATGGCCGTCGCAGGATGGGCGTCGGTCCCGGCAGCGTGGGCATCCGCGTGGGCCGACTTGGCCTCGGGCTTGCCATGCGCATCGTGGTCGGCAGAACCGTGGGCACCCGTCTTGGCGGCGTGGGCATCATGCGCCGCGTCGGGCACCAGGCCGATGAAGACCGTCGTGCCGGCCTTGGCGCGGTTCAGGCGCTTCTTCGTCAGGCTGCGATAGCCCGTGCCTTCCAGCACCACCTCACCATCAGCCAAGTTGCCGACAGGCAGTATCAGGCGGCCGTCGTGCCCCGTGGTTCCCAGCACCTTGCCGCCGGAGCCCAGCACACGAACCCCGGAAAGCGGTTGGCTGGACGACGCATCGGAGATGCTCAACGTGACCGAGGCTTCGTGGCTGGCAGCATCCGCATGGGCGGCGTCCTGGTGCGCGGTGTCCTTGTGGCCCCCGCCGGCGTGGTGTTCCTCCGCCCATGCGGAGGCCGGCCAAGCCACCGTCGCGGCCAGCACGGCTACGGCCTCGGGACGCAGGCGGGTCTTGCGGCGCGGGGCCGACCCGGGCCACAAATCGTGCTCTCTCAGCGCATCGGCAAGGGTCGATGCATCGAGGTGCTGGCGGTCGACGACCGTATCCAGCAACCGGAAGGCCCAGAAAAGCTCGTCATCTTGGTGATCGGGAGCACGCATGGCCGGAAGTATAACCCCCGGGGACCGGGCGGGCAACCTGCCGGAGAGTCGGCAGGTTGCCCCCCCCGGCTAGAGCAGCTTGCCGTAGGTATGCAGGCCGGTTGCCAGGTAGTTCACACCCAGATAGGTGATGAGCACCGACACGAAGCCGGCGACGGCGAACCACGCCGCCTTGGCGCCCTGCCAGTCGCGTGACATCCGGGCGTGGAGGTAGGCCGCATAGACGAGCCAGGTGATCAGGGCCCACGTCTCCTTGGGGTCCCAGCTCCAGTAGGTGCCCCATGCGTGGTTGGCCCAGAGGCCACCGGTGATGATGCCGAAAGCCAGGATGGGAAATCCGAGCATGATGAGCCTGTAGGTCAGTTCATCCAGCAAGTCCATGAGCGCCGTGTGGTTCTCTGGCTGCCGGGCTGCCATGGCGCCAATCGAGCGGGGCTGCAGGAACTGGTTGCGGTAGTGGAAGAACAGGTACAGCACGGCCGCCACGAAGGACAACGCGAAGGCGGCGTAGCTGACGAGCATCAGCGTGACGTGAATCTTGATCCAGTAGCTTTGCAGCGAGGGCACCAGGGGCGAGGCGTCACGGAGCCTGGGCGGCAGCAACGAGGCCAGCGAGATGATGATCGTGACGAGGCCAGCCGAGACAAGGCCGAAGCCCGGCGCCTTGTAGGTCCGATCGATGACGAGATGGATCGCCAGAATCGCGAAGACCACGAACATCACGGACTCGAAGAGGTTCGACAATGGCCAGTAATGGGGATCGATCCGAATCATGTAGGCGTAGCGGTCGATGAGCTGCCCCAACGAGGTCAGGGCGGCGAGGCCGAGCAGTCCCTGCCCGATGCGGCCAGGCATGGCTTTCCCGGTGGCCAGGCGCAGGATGAAAGCCAATGTCGCGAGCCCGGCGAGGACAAGCGTGGCCAGGACGAGGCGGCCATCGAGGATGACCATCCAATTCTGGGGGTCGACCATGCCGGTTGCCTGGCGGTCGAGCGAGGCGAATTCGTTGCCGTTCAAGCGGCAGCTCCTTTCTCGAGCGGGGATGAGTCGAGCAATTGACCACCCAGGCTGCCGAAAAGCTTCCCGAGGTGGCGTCGGAAGGTGAATCGGCCCCGATTGACCTTGGCGCCCACGCGGCAGCCTTGGTCTTGGGCTGTCACCCAAAGCTGCTCGTGGTTGAAGAGACCCATCATCGTGCCGAGGATGACAATCAGAAAGCCCGCATAGATGACGGGCAAGCCGGGGTCCGTTTTGGTCTGCAGGCCCGAGAACCAGACCGGGCCGTCCCACCGGACCTGGGTGATGCCGATGTCGGCCCGTTCACCGGGCCGCATGACGGCCAGCGCCGTGCTGTCCCGTGCGTCCAGGATCCACAGGGGCGAGCCCGGCGGTTCGGCCGACTGCATGACCACCACGTCGCGTCCCCCGATCTCGACGGGGTCCGACGCGGCGCCTTGCACGCGGAAGCCCGTCCGCTCCAGTTCGACCATCCTCAGGACCTGCGCCTGGCCGTCGATGACGAGTTCGGCTGCCACGGGGCCGCCGCCGGCGGCATCCTGGACGGTGCCGTCGAAGCGCACCCCCACGCCGCCGAAGGCCTTGCGGGCCCCGGGTGTCAGGGTGCCCAGCGAAGCGATTGAGTCCAGATCCACCACCTGAATCGGTTGGTCCGGTCCGGGCACGAAGAGGAACACCTTGCGGCTGCCGAACACGATCTGGCGGGTGATATAGCCCTGCATCTTGAATCGGCTGGCCGATTCGACGGGCACGACGAGTGGCTTGCCACCCACGTTCAGGCGAACTGAGGCGACGCCGGGCCTTGCGAGCACGCGCTTGACCGCGACGCTGTGGCCGCCCCCGGTCATCGCCTGTCCGGGCCGGGCATCCCCGAGGTAGCCCAGCATCGGGAAGGTCAGGATTTCGAAATGGTCGCCCTTGCCCGTGTTGTAGGCGAAGACTTCCTGCTTGCCCAGCGTGAAGCGCTGGGTAATGAAGCCTTGCAGCTTGGTCGAGGCCGATTGGTTGCCCAGGATGATGCGCGACTCGATGCCGCGGGCAACCGTCAGGATCTCGCCGCCGATGCCGTAAAACGACTGGTAGTAGGTGGTCCCCTTGTATTCGAGGGGCTCATTGACCTTGATGGTGCGTGTCAACATCGCCTTGCCGTCCTCGATGACGGAGAGGGTCGAGTAGAACTGCTTGACGCTGCCGTCGGGGTAGCGCGTGGTCCAGAACTTGTCGAGTCGGACCTTGAAGTCGTCGGGCAACGGCGTCAGGCGGCCGCGGGTGCGCGCGTCCTCGAAGGCCTTGCGCGTCGGCATCGACTCGCCGGGCAGCAGGGGGAAGCTGTGCTTGTATCCCGTGAGACCGGCGGTGATGCCGCCGATAAGAATCATGAACAGGCCCAGGTGCACGACCATTGCCGCGAATCGGAAAAGGCGGTTGCGATCGGCGACAAAGCCTTCCTTGGCAGGGAAGACGCGGTAGCCGCGGCGGCGCAGGGTTTGGGCCACCTGGTCGGCCGTGGCATCGGCGAACCGCACCTGATCCGGCATGTGGTCCCTGGCGGGGATGGGCAGGTCGCGGGGGCGGGCGAGCGCGAAGCGCAGGCGCGGCCAGACTCGAACGTAGGTGCAGACCGCCAGGTTCAGAAAGAACAAGCCAAGGAGCGTCAGGTACCACGCCGAGTAGTAGACGTTGTAGGCCTGGATCCCGATGAGGAATTCGCGTGTCCGCAGCGACATCTCTTCGAGGGCCAGGACGTCTTCCGGCCCGCCCTGCGGCACAATCGTCCCCAACGTCGACGCTGCGGCGATGGCGCAGATGAGGACCACAGCCAGCTTGATGCTGGCCCAGAAGGAAATGAATCCGTTCCGGAAGGTGACCCATGCTTCGGGGCCACGGACTTCGGCTTCCTGCTCCCGATCGAGCGGGGCAGAGTCGTCCGTAGCAGGAGTGGAAGGGCCGTCGGCCATGGGAATTATTCCGGAAAAGCAGATCGAAAGGGCTCGGACAGGCTATTTCAGGATACCATGGGGACTGTCCTGCCCGGCATGCGGCTTCTTGCGGACGACGATGTCGTCCGGTTCGTCCTATAATAGTAATCAGCGGCTGTGTGGCCGTCAGCGAACCTATTCATGCCCCTTCTCCTCATCGGCCTGAGCCACGACACGACACCCGTCGCACTGCGCGAGCGGTTGGCGTTCTCCGGCCCGGATGCTGCCACCGCCTTGGCCACGTGGCACGAGGAAGGCGTGGCTGCAGAGTTGGCGCTGATCTCCACCTGCAACCGGACCGAGGTCTATGCCGTCGGAGATGACGCGGACGCGCTCGAGGAGACGCTCGTGGCCGCCTTGGCGCGCAGCCGCGAGTTGCCCGAGGCGCAGGTGCGCGGCCTGTGCCGGGTCCGTCGGGGAGACGAGGCCGTTCTGCATCTGGTGCGGGTGGCTTCCGGCCTCGAATCCCAGATCTTGGGCGAGGGCCAGATTCTGGGGCAGGTACGCGAGGCCTCGATGGCAGCGCGACGCATGGGGACGCTCGGGCCGGTGCTTGACGCCCTGTTCCGGACGGCCATCCAGGCAGGCCGGCGGGTCCGCACCGAAACGGCCATCGCGCAGGGAGCCGTCAGTGTGGGTGCTGCCGCCGTGGAGTTGGCGCGGGAACACCTTGGCGGTTACCGCGGCAGGACGGTCCTGGTCATCGGTACCGGCAAGATCGGCGAGTTGGCCTTGCGGCAACTCTCGTCCGAGCAACCGGCGCGCATCCTGATTGCCAACCGGACTCCGGAGTCCGCCCAAGCACTCGCCGAACCATTCGGTGCCGAAGCCGTCCCCTTCCCGGCGCTTGCAGGGGCCTTGCAGGTTGCCGATGTCGTTCTTTGCTGCACGGGTGCGCCCCACCACGTTCTCTACCGGGCGGATATCGCGCCCATCATGGCTGCGCGCGCCGGACGTCCCTTGCTGCTTCTGGATGTCTCCGTGCCTCGAAACCTCGATCCGGAGATGGCGACCTTGCCCGGCGTCGCACTTTTCGACATCGACGCGCTGACCTCCCTGACCGAACGCAACCGGGCGGACCGGGCCACCTGGCTTCCGGCCGCCGAGACCATCGTCCTCGATGCGGCCCAGCGATTCCACGCCTCCGTCCAGATCCAGAAGGTCGGCCCTACCATCGCCGCTCTTCGGGACATGTACGAGTCCGTCCGCCACGCGGAACTGACGCGTTTCCTCGAACGCCATGGCGCCACGCTGGCGCCCGACCAGGTCTCCGCCATTACCGAACTGACGCGCGTGATTGGCACCAAGTTCCTGCACGTCCCCACGGTTGGCCTCAGGCATCACGCCGAAGCCGGTGCGGACGATCACGCCCGCGTGATCCAGGAGTTGTTCGGCCTTACGGATTCGGTACCGGCCTCGCAGGCCTGAACAACCACCATCCGGCTGCCACGGCAGCCGCGAGGCCCGTGGGTGCGAGCAAGGCGACGTGGGCAAGCCACCATGGGTCCTCGAGCAGGTTGGCCTGCGTGAGTGCGAGACCATTGTTGGCCATGTGGGCCACGACGCCGGGCCACAAGGAACCGGTCCGCCAAGCCACAAGTCCGAGCCACGCACCTAGGACGAGATAGCTGGGAAGGCCATACATATCTTGGTGAAAGGCGGCAAACATGGCCGTGACGGCGGCGATGCGCGCCCACGGCATGCCGTCACGGGCCTCGTGGATGCGGAAGAGGCCACGCTGCAGGACGCCGCGAAATGCCATCTCCTCGCACAAGCCGGGCAATATGACGGCACCGACGGCCAGCCAGGCCAGTTTGGGGCCGAAGCCGTCGATGGTCATCAGGTCGGCGAGACCTTCGGGCATCGCGAGGCCGGTCAGCAGGCTCCAGGCCATCTGGCCATAGGTCATCAGGATGGCGAGGCCCAGCATCCCCATCGTGGCCGCAACGACGGCTGAAGGGCGGCATGCGGTCCAGCCGCTGCGGCCAAGTCGGGCGGCCAGATTGCCCGGCCCGGCCAAAAGCAGTGCCGGCAGGCCGACACCAAGGGCCTCGATGGGCACGAAGAGTGCTTCGGCCGGTCGCTGCGGCCAGGTCATCGTGGCCAACGTCACGGCCAGCACGGGGCCGACCAGCAGCGTCGGGACCAGCGCGGCAGCCGCGATGCGCCCGGGGGCCTGACTCACTGCACCATCCGGCGAAGTCGCGCGCTGGCAAAGTCCACGATGAGGACGAGCACGATGAGGACCAGCACGCTTACGGCCGCCTGCTGATACTGGAAGGTCCGGAAGTCCGCGTTCATCAGCAGGCCGATGCCGCCGGCACCGATCAGGCCGAGTACGGTCGCTGCTCGGATGTTGGCCTCGAAGCGGTAGATGACGAAGCTGATGAAGTCGGCCATGACCTGGGGGACCACGGCGAAGGAGTAGACCTGAAAGCGGTTGGCGCCCGTGGCCTGGATGGCTTCGACGACACCTTGGTCAATGTTCTCAATGGCCTCGCTGAAAAGCTTGACCAGCACGGTCGTGGTGGCGAACGCCAGTGCGGATACGCCCGTGAACGGCCCGAGGCCGATGGCCGAGATCAGGACGAGGCCGACGGCGAAGTCCGGGATACTTCGCAGGACGTTCACGACGACCTTGACTCCGAAATACACGGAGGGGTGGGGCGAGGTGTTCCGTGCCGCGAGGAAGCCCAATGGGAAGCTGAACAGCGCCGCGAGGGCCGTGCCCGCGATTGCCATCTGGATGGTCTGGATGGTGCCCCCGAGGATCGTCTGGGGCCACGTGTTGGACCACCAGGCATCCCGGATGTCCTGCTGGTCTTGCGTCAGGGGGCCGGGCAACAGGGTCTGCTGCCACGTCAGTTCCTCGGGCAGGTGGTAGTCGGCGGGGTCGAAAAGGCGCCCCCAGTCCGGCGGCCAGCTTTGCTTGGCCATGTCCGCCATCTTGGGCAGGCCGGCGACCAGTTCCGCCGGGTTGAACTGTGTACCCAGGAAGGCCCACGCCAGGACCGCGAGCACGGACAGCGTCACCACCAGGCGCTTGCCCGTGGATCGTGGTGGCCGGGGCAGATCCAGATACTGGTCGGTGGCGCCCCTCATACCGAGAACCCCCGCAGTTCTTCCGTCTTGGCTTGGTAGATGCGCCGGATCGAGAGGTCGTCAAGCTTGTCGGGTGGTCCGTCGAAGACGACCTGCCCGCCTGCGAACCCGATGACGCGGTCCGCGTAGCGCTTGGCCAGCTCCAGCACGTGCAGGCAGACCAGCACAGTGATGTTGTCCTCACGGCAGATGTTGCGCATCAACTCGAGGATCGACAAGGAGAGCTTGGGGTCGAGCGAGGCAACGGGTTCGTCGCCCAGGATCATCGCGGGACATTGCATCAGGGCACGGGCGATGGCGACCCGTTGCTGCTGGCCGCCCGAGATGGCGTCCGCCCGCTGATAGGCCAAGGGCAGCAGGCCCACGCGGTCGAGGTTGCGCAGTGCCCGGGCTTGTTCCTGGTCGCTGAACATGCGGAGCGAACTGAGCATGGGATGGGCGTAGCCCAGGCTTCCCGAGAGGACGTTGTCGATGACGGACAAGCGCTTCGCGAGGTTGAACTGCTGGAACACCATGCCGACGCGCCTGCGCCAGCGTTGCAGTTCCGGACCGCTGACACGGACGATGTCGACAACGGCATCGGCGGGACGATCGACCACCATGCCCGGTACCAGGATGCGGCCCGAGGTCGGTTCCACGAGGCGGTTCAGACAGCGCAGGAACGTGCTTTTGCCTGCTCCCGACAGGCCCAGGATGGCGACAAACTCCCCCGGCCGGAAGGCCAGATCCACGCCCTTGAGCACCTCCTGGCCACCCGGATAGGTCTTGTGCAGGCCGGTGACCTGAATGAGGTCCGCGTCCCGGGGCAGCAGGATGCTCGTAGGCTGGCGGCTCATGGACGTCGATTCATGCCCGCGAGGGCTTCGCGGACGCTGTCGTAGTCGGAGGGCCTGGCCTCGACGAAGGCGTCGATGTTGTAGATCTCCTTGAAGCGGCGGCGGCCCTCGGGGGTACGACCCATGTCGAGAAAGGCCGACTTCAGTCGCTTGGCCAAGCCCGGCGTGAGGTCCGGGCGCACGCAGAAGACGTCGTTGGGAATGGCCTTGGAAACGGCGATGGTCCTGAAGGCCTGGCGTTCCTCGGGTTTCTTCAGGAAGACGGTCCAAGCCCCTTCCTTACCTTGTGGATCGTTGCAGAACACGGCCCCGGCCTCAGCCTTGCCGTGGAGTACGGCGAGCACCGTGGCGTCGTGTCCGCCGCCCGGTAGCCGCCGCAGGTCGCTGTCCGGGTCGATGCCGTTGGTGCGCAGCAGCGCCGAGGGGAAGATGGTGCCCGCGACGCTCAGGGGATCGCCGAAGGCGAACGTCCGGCCGCGCAGGTCGTCAAGCTTGCGGATTGGACTCTCCTTGCGGACGATGATGGCGGAGTAGAACACTTGGCGGCCGTTCCGGACCGCCTTGAGCATCAGCCTTACCCTCGCCTTCTGCTCTGCGAAGACGTACGCGAGCGGCGCCAGGAACGCGGCATCGAGCTTGCGATTGGCCATCGCCTCGACCACGCCCGTGTAGTCGGTGGCCACGAAGGGCACGACGCGCACACCAAGACGGCGGGACAAGTCGGCGACCAGCGGCGCCACCTTGCGGAACATTTCGTCGAATTTGTCCGAGGGGACGAAACCGATGCGCAGCACCTCGCGCGCGGGAGCCGGTGCCGCGAGGGCCAGCGGGGGGGGCGGGGCGAGCGTGGCCAAGCCCAGAAGCAGCGCTGCCGCAAGCATGAGGCGGGACGGTAGGGCGCGCAAGACCGGATGCCTCAGGCCTGGCCGCCTACCGCTGCGGGGAAGATCCACGAGGCCCCCAACTGGCGGGTCGGAGGCTCGAGGCGTTCCGCGAGCCACGATTCGAGCTGGTCGATGCCGACCCGGACCTGCTGCATCGAGTCGCGTTCCCGAACCGTCACGGCGTGATCGGTGAGGCTCTCGAAGTCGATCGTCACGCAGAAAGGGGTACCGATCTCGTCCTGACGGCGGTAGCGCTTGCCGATGGAGCCGGTCGTATCCGTCTCGACCGTCCACCGCGTCCGCATGGCGGCTGCGATTCGCGATGCCGGCTCAGCAAGCTCGGTCTTCTTGGAGAGGGGCAGGATGGCGACCTTGATGGGCGCGAGGCGGGGATGGAACCGCAGGACGACGCGTGTTTCCCCCTTCTCGTCGGTCTCCTCGTCATACGCATCCACCAGGAAGGCCAGCGTCGCACGGTCGGCACCCGCAGAGGGTTCCACGACGTGGGGCACCCAGTGCTCCCGGGTGGCGTCGTCGAAGAAGCTCATGTCCTGACCGCTGTGCTCCGCGTGCTGGCGTAGGTCGTAATCGCCCCGATGCGCGATGCCCTCGAGTTCCGACCAGCCGAAGGGGAACAGGTATTCGATGTCGACCGTCGCCTTGGCGTAATGGGCCAGCTCGTCGCTGCCCTGTGCCCGACGACGCAGGCGATCGGCCTTGAGTCCGAGGTTCAGATACCACTGGTAGCGGGCCTCGACCCAAGCATCCCAGTGGGCGTCCGACTGGTCGGGCGGGCAGAAGTATTCGATCTCCATCTGCTCGAACTCGCGCGTGCGGAAGGTGAAGTTGCCCGGCGTGATCTCGTTGCGGAAGGCCTTGCCGATCTGGGCCACGCCGAAGGGCGGGCGACGGCGTGTCGTGTTCATGTGGTTCTTCGCGTTGACGAAGATGCCCTGCGCGGTTTCCGGCCTGAGATAAACCGTCGCGGCCGACTCCTCGACCGGGCCCATGAAGGTCTTGAACATGAGATTGAAGCTGCGGGCTTCCGTAAGGTCGCAGGCGTTGTGCTGGCCGGGGCACTTGCTGGGCTTCTCGGGGCACTGCACGTCCTCGAGCTTGTCCGCACGGAAGCGGGCCTTGCACGTCCGGCAATCGACCAGCGGATCGGAGAAGGTCGCGACGTGCCCGGAAGCTACCCAGGCCTCGGGGCGCATCAGAATGGCGGCGTCCTGGCCGACCATGTCGTCCCGCTCCTGGACGACCGAGCGCCACCACGCGGCCTTAACGGCATTCTTGAGCAGGACACCATAGGCCCCGTAGTCCCAGCAGGAAGCCAGGCCCCCGTAGATCTCGGAAGACTGGAAGATCAGGCCCCGGCGCTTAGCCAGGGAGACCACCTTGTCCATGAGGTCGTTCGGGCTCATCGGGATGCTCCAGGAGGGCCGGGGGACAACGGCCATGCTACACCAGCGCCGGGGCTAGTGCCGGATGATGACGCCGTAACCCTTGAGGTTGACTTCCTCGGCGACGGCGAGTGCCCGTTCCCTGCTGGTGTAGGCCCCGATCTGGGCCCTGTAGAAGCGTCCGTCGGACACGACGACGGCCTGGACCCCGGCTGCCTGCAGTTCGAGGATCATGTCCTCGGCGGCCTCGCGTTGTTCGTACTGGCCCACCCAGACGCGGTAGACCTCTTCCGGGGCGGGTGTCGGCGTATTGAGCGTGCCCGTGCTCAGCAGGCCCTCGTCATCGTCCGGCGCGGGTGTCGGCCGCCGCGTCGCGCGTGGGGCAGGCTCGGGTGTCTCGCCAGAGGGCGCTTCCGATGCCTCGGGATCCGTCGCGAAGAGCGGGTCTGCGGTGGGCGACGGCGAGGGCGTGGGAGGCGTCCAGACCGGGTAGGGCGTCTCTTTCATGATGGGCGGCGGCGTCAGGCCGGGGGCGATGTCGCGCTTGGCCACGCCGCTGGTGTAGCCGTAGGTGAAGAGGAAGCCCCCCGCAAACGCGCCGCCGGCGCAGATGATGAGAAAGACCCAGTACAGCACCAGCGTCAATCGGCCCTCGCCGGGCGGTTTGGCGCCCGGGGGCAGGGAGCGGGTCCGCGTGCGCGTCCTCGGAGGCTGGTTCACGGGGGGATCGTAGCACGCGGGGAGGGTGGCGGCCTGCGGGAGAATGCCCTAGACTAGGGCCGTTCGGAAACGAGCTTCCGGAGGTCTTTCCCGCTCATGCCCCATCATCACGTCGACGTCGAAGAAGAACCTGGAACCTACCGCGCCGTCTGGGGTTGTGCCGCAGCCCTCGTCGCGGGTGTCATCGGCATCATCCTTGGCGGCATCGAGATGAAGGTCTATCCCGGCCTTGCCCAGACGACGCTCGGGCTCGGGGCCGTCGTGGTCCTCCTGATGGCTGCCCGCATCTTTGCCAGCCTCGACAAGTGGGGCAGCATCGGCGTGATCGCCATCGGCGTCTTCACCTGGTACTCGCCGGCGTTCTTCGGGGTCAACCCGAGCGTCGGGGATTATGTCGTGATGTTCGACTGCTGGAAGCACGTCGGACTCGGCCTGCTTTACGTCTTCCTGGGTACGTGGGGTGCCTTGGGTGCACCGGGCAAGGTCGAACTGGAGCCCTGGTTCCACAAGACCCGCTGAACCAGGCGGTATCCGCCTCGTCATGAAGCTGTCGTGGCGCGGTCAGGGTGAATCGTTGCCCGCGTTGCCTTCGTGGCGTCCTGAAGTTGTCCCCGACGACCTCGTATGGTCCGGGGACAATCTTGCTTTTCTGGCCTCATTGCCACCGGCCTCGGTACGGATGGCCTACCTGGACCCGCCCTACCTGACAGGAGGGATCTTCCGGATCGGTGAAGCCGTGGCCTATCGTGACCCGGACAACGATCCCGATGCGTGGCTCAGGGGCCTCGAGGTCCGGTGTCGCCTTCTCAAGGAGGCCTTGTTGCCGGCCGGCACCATCTTCCTGCAACTGGACCATCGCATGGCGCATGCCGCCCGTTTTGTCCTTGAGGAGGTTTTCCCGGGCGGTTTTTTGAACGAAGTCATCTGGGCCTATGGTGCCGGCGCCTTGGCGCAGGCTCGGCGCCAGTTGGCCCGCAAGCACGACGTGTTGCTGTGGTTTGCCAATGGCCCGGACCATGTCTTTCATCCGCCCCGGAGTGAGGCCCCCAGTTCCTCGATGGAGCAGCGTTGGCGCAGGCATGCCGATGACAGAGGCCGGGTGACCTTCGGCAGATTGGCCGTCGAGGCCACGACCTACGCCCGGATGGTCCGCCAATGGACACGACGTCATGGCCGTTCGCCAGCGTCTGATGACGTGGCTTTCACGCTCGAGGGGCATCTGCTGCGGTCGGTCTGGACCGATATCCCCGAGATCAGGAACAGCGCGCGCTACCGGGAGTCCACCGGGTATCCGACCCAGAAGCCGCTGGCCTTGCTCGAGCGCCTCGTCGCGATGGCCACGGAACCCGGGGACCTTGTCGTCGATCCGTATGCGGGCTCGGGGACGACCTTGCTTGCCGCGCACCGCCTGGGGCGTCGGTCGTGGGGGTGTGATGAGGGGGAGGCGGCCCTTGCCGTCATGCGCGAGCGGCTCTCGGGGACGGGGCACGTGTTCTTGGTGGATCCTTTACCGTAGCCTCGTTTGTTTCTTAACCGCCTGAGCGGGCGATCCGGGCGATGAAGAATTTGGAACGGCCCTCTCCCTCGGGAAGTCTCGACCCTTTCCCCCGCCCAGGAGCGCACCATGCACACTCAAGCCGCCCAATCCGTTGTGGCCAAGCCCCTCAACCTCGGCTTTCGGACGGGTGACGTGAAGCCTGTCCTGACGGCAGGCTCGGTCGGTTCGGCCGTCCGGGCGCTCCAGCAGCGGTTGAACGCGCTTGGCTCCGCCCTGACGGTGGATGGCGTCTTCGGCGCTGCGACCGAGGCGGCCGTCCGGGCTTTCCAGAAGGCGGTCGGACTTTTCCAGGATGCCATTGTGGGCCCCGAGACCTGGCTGGCCCTCGCGACCCGGAGCCCCCGTCTCACCAAGGCCAATCCTGCGCCGGCAGCTGCAGCCGGGGATCTCCTGTCCTTCTCGGCAGCTGCGTCGGGTCCGCGCAAGTCCGGGGTTGAACCTGCCCTCGAGCAGGGCTTCCGTGGCAATCCCTTCGCGGGCCGTGCGCGCGAGTGCTTCCGCTTTGCATGGCACGTGGCGACCCGGGCCGGTGGGCGTGATGTCTGGTCGGCGAACGGTACCAAGGAGCATCGCTGGAAGTCCCTCGACCACCTGAGTGCCATGATGCGCCAGGGAAGTCTGCGGCCCGGCATGGTGGTCTACGCGAACCGCTCGCCCGGGGCGGACCCCATGTCGACAAACCTCGCCTATGGACCCCACTGGTTCATTTACATGGGCAAGGGTGTGTTTGCGGACCAGTACGGCAAGACGGACTTGGCCGGCATGAAGGCGACCATCCCCGGTCGGATGCTGGACGAAGTCTTCGATCCCTTCGCCTGACGCCCCCTCGCCTCGTCAGGGTTCGACCCAGAGGACGTCCCACCAGATCGACAAGGCCCCGCGATTATCCCCGAACAGGCCATCTTGCATCCGCAAGGTCAGCGCTTCGCCTGATTCGACGAGGAGCACCGCGTCCGAGCCGACGAAGGTTGTCGGATTGGTCGCCCAGTCGTCATCCAGCCGCTGCCCGGATTCGACCCGGACCAGGGCCGATTCCGGCACGGTTCCGTAGCACGGCGTCGTGCAAATTCCGGGGTTGCCTTGGCCATCGGGCCCCTTGAAGTCATTTCCGTGCAGGCCCCAATCACCTGCTGCCCGGATTCGGACCACCTTGCGCAAGAACCGATCGGGCAGGGGCACGTTGATGCCGGAGCTGGATGAAGCCGCCAAGGTCACGACCCGATCGGAGGAAGTCGCCGTCTCGCTGTCGTCAAGTGAGAAGGCCTGCGCCAGGGTCCAGCGCACGGTGCGGGACGGCAGGCTGCCGGACGCGCCCGGCAGCGCGTTGACCCTGAGCGCCAGATCCTGCTTCGGCGCCAGGAGGAAACCTTTCCTGCCGCCCAGAACGTGCAGGTTGGCGCCGGATCGGACCATCAGTGCGGCTGTTGGCCACGCCTCGTAGAAGCGTTGGGTGTCAGGGGGTGGCGTGGCGATGGCACCGGCTGCCTCCGTCAGGTCGAAGATGGCCCACTGGTTGAGGGGGTTGCGGATCAGCACTTCACCTGACTCTGCCGTCACCGTGACTTCACCGTCACGAACCAGGTTCGAGGGGGCAGGCGTGGTTCCCGGACGTGGCTGGAGCAGGGCGATCTGGTCCCCCGTCCCCGCCGCCCCGACGGTAACGGCAACGCTGGCGCCCGTGAGGCTGCCGGCCTTGAGTCCGAGGGTCGCGGTTCCGGTGGCGAGTGCCTGGACGCGCGGTGCGTCATCCGTTCCGGACCGCGTGATTCGTGTGGCCGGCGATGCCGTGAGGGTGATGGGCCCTGGTCCTGTAGCGGCAAGGTCGATCCATTGTCCTGTGGTATCGCGGACATCTGCGAGCTCCCATGGGTCGAGGGTATCGCCGACGCCCATGCGCCAGGTGGTGCGTCGCCATGCGAGGGTCTTGATGACACGCAGGGGCACGGCCTTGGCGTTTGTCGCATCGACGCGCAGGACGAGGTCTCCCGACTGTGCACTGGAGGGCACGCGCGCCTCGATGCGTGTATCGGACGACCGGGTAGCTGCCGTGACGAGGGTACCTCCGATTTCGAGCATAAAGGCCCTTCCCCTGTCGGCCCCGAAGCCCACGCCTTCCAGAACGAGGGTTGCTCCGGGTGCCGCGATGGAGGTCGTGGCACCCGAGTCAAGGTCTACGAGCCTGTCGACACGTGCTTCGTCGGTGGCGAGGACCAGTTCGGGTGCTTGCGTGGTCTTGCCGGACGTGACGGCCACGGCAGCGAGGCTGCGTGCGTCGCCCAGCGTGGGGTGTATGGCACGAAGATCGTAGTTTCCTGCGGCGACAGCACCCAGGGTGTAGTTGCCTGCTGCGGTGGCGAATGCACTGTAGGGTGAGCCGGGGATGAAGACCTGGGCGCCCGTCAGGTCGCGTGTGCCTTTGCTGTCGCGTACGGTACCCGAGAGGATGCCGGGCGGTGTCATGACCTGGCTGCCGATCTGCTTGATGTCCTTGCTGGCGACGGCGATGCCGCGCACGAAGACCTTGAGTGTTCCGCCCTTGTCGCCTTCCAGGTTGTAGGTACCGGTCGCGGGCAGGGTGAGGAGGAAGCTGCCATCGGCGGCCGTGAGTCCCTCGTTGGCGGCGATGCGGCGGGCCGGGGCCGTGAGACTGCCGGCGTTGTTGCCGACGAGGCTCCCGGCGCTGTTGCTTACGAGGGCATCGAAGGCCTTGACCGAGGCACCGGCGAGGGGTTGTCCGGACGCATTGACGAGGATGCCCCCGACCGCAGGGGATGTGGCTGCGGGCTGTGCCGGTCCGGGCGTACCGGTGGCGAGGATGATGCCGGGTCCGGTGTCGAGGCGCGAGTTCAGCTTGGGTGCGGCATTGGTACCCACGGCCGCACAGCCGGCCAGCGTGGCGAGAACGGCGACAAGGCGAGTGGGCGAGCGCATGCAGATCTCGTGCCCCGGTCCGGCGACCTTGTCACCAGACCTCAGACGTCGAGGTTGCGGACCTCGAGGGCGTGCTGCTGGATGAAGGCACGTCGCGGCTCGACCCTGTCGCCCATCAGGACGTTGAAGAGGCGATCCGACTCGGCTGCGTCCTCGATATCGACCTGAAGCAGGGTCCGGGTTGCCGGGTTCATCGTGGTCTCCCACAGCTGTTCCGGCATCATCTCGCCCAGGCCCTTGAAGCGGCTGACTGTGCAGTTGTCGCCCAGCTCGGCCCTAGCGGCCTCGAGTTCTCGATCGTTATAGCAGTAAAGGATCTTCTTGCCTTTTTCGGCCTTGTAGAGCGGCGGCTGGGCGATGTAGATGTGGCCGTGCTCGACGAGCTCCTTGGCATAGCGGAAGAAGAACGTTAGAAGCAGCGTCCGGATGTGGGCACCGTCGACATCCGCGTCGGTCATGATGATGACCTTGTGGTAACGGAGCTTGGCCACGTCAAAGGTGTCGGCGATGCCTGTCCCGATCGCCACGATCATCGCCTGGATTTCTTCGTTGGCGTAGATCTTGTCGATGCGGGCCCGTTCCGTGTTAAGGATCTTGCCACGAAGGGGCAGGATGGCTTGGAAGCGGCGGTCGCGTCCTTGCTTGGCCGAACCGCCCGCGCTGTCTCCCTCGACCAGGTAGAGTTCGGCGCGCTGCGGATCGTTGTCGGAGCAGTCCGCCAGCTTCCCGGGCAGGGTCGAGGACTCGAGGGCGCTCTTGCGGCGCGTCAGCTCCCGCGCCTTGCGGGCAGCCTCGCGGGCACGCAGGGCGTCGACCGCCTTGCCGATCACGGACTTGGTGAAGGAGGGTTGGCTCTCGAGATAATGGCCAAGCTTGTCGGCCACGATGGCCTGGACGATGCCGAGGACCTCGGTATTGCCGAGCTTGCCCTTGGTCTGGCCCTCGAACTGGGGCTCGGGCACCTTGACGGACACGACCGAGGTCAGCCCCTCGCGGACGTCGTCGCCTGAGAGGTTCTGCTGGGTGTCCTTGAGCAGGTTGGCCTTGCGCCCGTACTCGTTGAGCATGCGGGTCAGCACGTTGCGGAAGCCTGTCAGGTGCGTGCCGCCGTCGATGGTGTTGATGTTGTTGGCAAAGGACAGAATGGTTTCGGAATAGCCGGTGGTGTACTGCATGGCCACCTCGACGACCACACCGTCACGCTCGCCTTCCATGTGGAGGACATCGTTGTGGAGGCAGTCCTTGTTCTCGTTCAGGTAGGCGACGAAGTCCCTGAGGCCGCCCTCGTAGTGGAAGACCTCGGACTCGGTCACCTTGGGGCCCAGCGGGGCGCCGTCGGAGTCGGTCTCCTGGTGCTCGACATGGAAGTTCAACGTCACGCCGCGGTTCAGGAAGGCCATCTCGCGGAAGCGGCCCACCAGAATGTCGCGCGAGAACAGCGTCGTCTCGAAGATCGTCCCGTCCGGCTTGAAGCGCGTCGTCGTCCCGGTACCCTCGGCAGGACCCAGGTCGCGCAGTTCGGTCACGGGCATGCCGCGGCTGTAACCCTGGGCCCAGCGACGGCCGTCACGCAGGACTTCAACTTCGCACCACTCGGACAGTGCGTTCACGACCGACACGCCCACGCCGTGCAGGCCGCCCGATACTTTGTAGCCACCAGCCCCGAACTTGCCGCCGGCGTGCAGGACCGTCAGGACGGTCTCGAGCGTGCTCTTGCCCGTCTTGGGGTGCAACTCGACGGGGATGCCGCGGCCGTCGTCGACGACTTCCATGGAGCCGTCGGCACGAAGCGTGATGGTGATGTTGCGGCAGAAGCCGGCGAGCGCCTCGTCGATCGAGTTGTCGACGACCTCCCACACGAGGTGGTGGAGTCCCCGCTCGCCCGTGCTGCCGATGTACATGCCGGGGCGCTTGCGGACAGGCTCGAGCCCCTCGAGGACCTGAATCTGGTCTGCCCCATAGACGGTCCCGGCGCCGACGGCGGTACCCGAAGGCGTGTGCTCGGTGGCTTCGGTCGGCATGGAACCTCCAGGGACAGGGCGTCTTTCCGCCATGGCCATGGTATCACGCAGCCCCCCCGAAGGCAGGCGGGAAGGCGCATGACGCAAGCAACCCGGGCATGCGTTCGGCCCAGTGGGTATGATAGACCCTGCCGTGCCCGTCCGGCTCATTTCCACCCGCAGGAGCTCCGCGTGACCACGACCCACACCGCCGCCCCGGCCGACCGGCTCGGCCTGATTCCGCCCTACGCCACCGCCCAGCTCGAGATCCTGCGCGCCCACGCCGAGGCCAAGGGGCTCGTCTGCATCGATCTCGGCATCGGCTCCCCGGACCAGCCGACGCCGCCCGAGGTCCTCGAGGCCATGCAGCGTGCCGTGGCCGACCCGGCCAACCACCGCTACCCGAACTTCAAGGGCAAGCTGGCCTTCCGCAAGGCGATCGCCGATTGGTACGGCCGTCGTTACGGCGTCGAGCTCGATGCCGAGACCGAGGTCCTGCCCCTGATTGGTTCCAAGGAAGGCCTCGCCAAGCTGGCCATGGCCTTCATCAATCCGGGGGACGTCACGATTACGCCCGACCCGAGCTACCCTGTCCATCACCGGGGCACGCTGCTGGCCGGGGGGCGCCTGTCGCTCGTCCAGGCTCGTGCCGAGCGCGACTTCCTGCCGGACTGGTCCGAGATTCCCCAGGCCGATCTCGAGCGTGCCAAGCTCATGTTCTACAACTTCCCGAGCAACCCGACGGCGGCGGTTGCCCCGCGTTCTTTCCACGAGGAAACGCTCGACTTCGCGAAGCGCCACGGTCTGGTCCTGGCCCACGACCTCGCGTATGCCGAGCTTGCCTTCGACGGATACCGGCCCACTTCCCTGCTCGAGCTGCCGGGGGCCAAGAACTACGCGGTCGAATTCCACACCATGTCCAAGACCTACAACATGGCCGGCTGGCGCGTGGGCTTCGTGGTGGGCAACGCCAAGATCCTGCACGAGCTCTACCGCATCAAGACCAACATGGACTACGGCATCTTCGGGGCCATCCAGGACGCTGCGACTGCTGCCCTCGCGCTGCCCCAGAAGCACGCCGACGACCTGATCGCCCTGTACCAGAGGCGCCGCGATGTCGTCGTCGCCGGCTTGAACCGGCTGGGTTGGAACCTGACGCCGCCCAAGGCGACGATGTACGTCTGGGCCCCCGTGCCGGGAGGCGCCAAGGCCTACGACTTCGTTGCCGATGTCATCGACCGGACGGGCGTCGTCTTCACGCCGGGTTCAGGGTTTGGGGCTGGCGGGGAAGGCTTCTTCCGCATCAGCCTTGTTGCTCCCGAGGCGACCTTGGTCGAGGCCTTCGACAGGCTGGACAAGGCCGGGATCCGATTCGCCCCCTGACGGGACCGGCGCTTCACCGGCCGCGTCATCATTCGCCTCGCCGGCCGCCGGTGCCGAGGTCGCCTCGGGTATCGGCGGCGGTGTGGCAGCCGTGTCCGCCTGACGCCTGAAGCCCACGCCCGAATAGCGGAGCACGGAGCCTTCGGCTGCGAGCCGCCATTCCTCCCCCAAGCCGCGTCCGAAGCCCGTCAGCAGGGCCCTGTCGTCGGCCAGAGGCGTCAGGTGCCGGGTTTCGGCAAGGCCGTTGCGGTATCGCACCTCTCCGAGCAGGTGGCCGGCCTCGACGCGCAACGTCACGGCATCGACCGCATGGCCCTCGGCATCGGTAGGCTGCCAGCTTCCGCATGCGGCCAGCCAAGTTGCCGGCACCGGCCGCGGATCGACCTTGCGGGCCATCGTCCAGAAGCCTCCGGGCCGGCGCAGCATCAGCCAGATGCCATCCTCCTCGACGGAGGGGATCGCTACGATGCCCGACAGTCGCCCCGGTGCGACAGGCAGGAAGCCCAGCAACAGGGCCTCGATGCGGAATCGGCTGAGTCCGTCGTCGACGATGCGCATGGCCTGGCCGCCCCAATCGAACCCGAGGTTCTCCCCCGCCTGTCGCAGGGCAAAGGTCGCGCCGGGCATCGCGTAACGGCCTTCCAGGGATCGCACGGGTGGCAGAGGTGCCTTCGGGCGGGGCGGGACGGGGACCGTGAGACCGGGCACGTCCCCGGCCACGAAGGGTCTGGGACCGGCAGCCGCTTCGACGCCGTCCAGGGCCTGGCGCGCGATGGGCAACAGCGTCGCCTCGGATTCCGCCGTGTTGCTGAGCAGCACCACGCCCGTGCCGCGGTCCATCGCCAGAGCCAGTTCGGTCCGGAAGGCCCCGACCACGCCCGAATGCCGGGCCAGCCAGCAAGGTGCGGCCGGCTCGATGCCCCGAAGCTGCCAGCCCAGGCCAATGGCAAAATCCAGGTCCAGAGGGCCGGGGGTACCTTGCGGCAGCAGGCAAGCCCTCAAGGTGTCGGGGCTGATGAGGGGCCGGCCCTGGTGGTCCCGGCCGCCTCTCAGGATCGCCCTCGCGAAGCGGCCCAGGTCCTCGGCCGTCGAGACAAGTCCACCCGCCGGCACATCGCGCAGGGCGTCGTCGGGCACGGCCTGCCCCCGCTCGTAGCTCTGGGCCAACCGGGTCGAGCCGAAGCCCGAGTCGTGCATCGCGAGCGGTGTCAGCCAATGATCCTGGATCAGGGCCTCATAGCGTCGCCCCGTCACGCGTTCGAGTGCGAGGCCGACCAGCGCGTAGCCGACGTTGCTGTAGGCGTAGCCGAGTCCCGGGGGGAAGGGCAGCGGATCGGCGGCCACGCGTTCGGGCAGCTTGTCGAGGTCGGCACGCAGGGCCTTTCGCCGCTCCCATGGGCCCAGTGCCCCGGCTAGATGGTTCCAGGGCAGGCCGCCGCGGTGCGTCAGGATGTCCCGGAGCGTGGGCACGCCCGCGCCCTCGGCGCGCAGTTGCCGGGCACCTGGCAGGTAGGTGTCGATCGGGAGGTCGAGGTTGATCAGGCCCTCGTCGGCGAGCCTCGCGGTCTCGAGCGCCGTAAAGAGCTTGGTGACGGACCCCGCACGGAATCGGGTGCTGCGATCGACCGCCGCACCGTCGGCCCGGTCCCGGACGCCATGGAACGCCATGGCCGTGTCCTCGCCCCGGATCACGACGGCCGCACCACCTACGGCACCGCCTGCACCCAGTTCGGCAGCCAGGCGGTTCGCCATGGTGACAAGGGCCTCGGGCGGAGGGGGGCCCTCCCGGCGCACGGCAGCGGCGCAGCCGGCGAGCAGGGTAACCAGCAGCAGGGCGAGGCGTCCGGACGGGCGCACGCGCTCGGGGCGATGCGAACGCAGGCGCGTTCCGGGGATGAAGCCACGCATGCCATGACGGTACACGATGTGGCGCGTCGTGGCGCCGACAGGACCCTCTGGGGCATCATGGCCTCGATGACGGCAAGATACCAGTCGACCAAGGTCTTCCAGGGTTTCTCGACGGCCTTTCGCCAGTGGCGGGCCGAGGGTACCCACTGTGCCTACCTGCACGGTTACGACGTCTTCTTCAAGGTCTGGTTCGAAGGCGAGCCCGACCACCGGAATTGGGTCTGGGACTTTGGCGGCATGAGCCGTTGCCAAGGCACGATCGACGGCATGTCCCCCAGGGCGTGGATGGACCACCTCCTCGATCACACCGTCCTCGCGGCCGAGGACGACCCCGAACTCGACATGCTTCGGGAACTGGATCGCCGTGGCGTGCTGCAACTGCGGGTCTTGCCCGCAGTCGGCGCCGAGGCGCTTGCACGCCATCTGCAGGAGCGCCTTGACGCTTTCGTCGCGGCTGAAACGGCTGGCCGTGTCCGCGTTGTCCGGGTCGAGTTCTTCGAGAACGAGCGCAACTCGGCCATCTACGAACCCTGAGGCTTGCCCTCGAAGACCTGGATGCGGCCCTCGTGCAGCTTGACGGTGCAAGCGCCCGTCAGATCCTTGGTGGTCATTCCCTGCCCCTGCAGCCAGATGGCGACGCCCGGCCGCAACGCCTCGAGGATTTTCAGGACCGGGTCGTGGGCGTGGTTCATGTGGGATTCGGCCTCGCGAATGGTCTCGTTGAGCCGGCGCATGTCCGTGGCAATGGCCTCCAGTGTTTCTTTCAGGCGCGCGATGAGGGCCTCCTTGTCCGGATGCAGGCCCTTGAAGCGAATGCGCATTGCTTCCATCTGCTGAAGGCCCTCGACCATGCGCACCCGGTTGGCCTCGTGGCGCTCCTGCGTTGCCCGGGCCTGATCCCGGACACGTCCCCAACGCTCTCTCGGCGACAAGGACACCTCGGTCGGCGTTCCCTGCTTGCCGCCCAGCTTGGCCACCACCAAGGCCCCGTCGGCCTCGCACCGACCGCCCACGAGGGTGCCCTGCACCAGGATCGAAGTCTGGGCGGTCAGGGTTGCGAAGACGGCATCCTCCTGCACCGAGATGCCTCCCCGGGCAGTGGCCGTGGCGTGGTCCAGCAGCGCGACGCGGATGTCGCCGCCAGCCTGCAGGGTCGCTTCCTGAAAGACGCCCTCACCCACGCGGATGTGCCGGCCGGCCACCAGGTGACCGCCATCCACGCTGCCGCGAACGACGATGTCGCCTGTCGCCACCACCCGGAAGTGATGTGCGACGTGGCCGTCCACGTGCACGTCGCCGTCGAAGTCGATGTGGCCGGTGTGGAAATCGACGTCCCCGCTCACCCGGAACACCGGTTCCACGGTCCAGACGCCCTGTACCTCGCGGACCAGACCCTGCGCCGTCGCCACCAGGGTCTCGCCATCGGCCGACACCTCGCAGCCCTTGCCGGCCTTGAGCAGCGCATCTTCGACGGGTTGGACGACCAGCCAGCCACCACCGACCGTTCGTCCAGGCGTTCCGGGCACCGGGGGCAAGCGCCGGGCAATGACGGTGCCCTTGGCCACCGAGGGCGAGGACCCCAGGTTGTAGTGATCGACGCTGCCGTCCTCGAGTTGCTTGGGGACCAGCGTCTCCGGCTGGACCTCGACCAGGGCCTCGACCGAGCCGGACTGGCCCGGGATGGCGGGTTCGCCCCGGGCGACGACGTGCTCGCCGGGTTCGGCCTCCGAGGCCAGACGGGTGACCACATCTTCGAGAATGCCGTGGACGATGCCCGCGTTCGCCAGGGCCTCGCGCAAGGCGGCGTCCGTCGGCTGGATTCCGGCCGGCAGACTCAGCGTTGCCGTGAGTTCGTCACGGGAACGGGAAACGTCGAGGTGCATGTCCGGGGCACTCCATCGTGGCCGCCACGAACATCATGCCCGGTCACGCCAGGAAATCGAACCATTCGAGGACGTGGCTGACCATGGCGCGACCCCACAGCAGAGGCTTCTCGTACCAGCTGGCCTTGCGATACTCGGTGTCGTAGGGCTCCGACCGCTGCCACCAGCGTCGGAAGAGCGAGGTCTCGAGTTGCTTGGCGAATCGAGGGTCCTCGATGCCCAGGTTGAGTTCCTGATTGGCGTCGTAGCTGCGGGCGTCGCCGTTCGCCGATCCGACGCTGGACCACGCACCGTCGATGCTGAGGGCCTTGACGTGGCTGAACCGGTTGCTTTCCAGGTAGCGGACATCCACGCCTGCATGGGCCAGTTGGCGCGCCGAGGCCTCGTTCAGCAGCTTGAAGAGAAAGCTGTCGTTGGTTTCGGGCCTGGGCAGAATCACGTGGACGGCCACGCCGCGCTGCGCCGCATCCCGCAAGTGATCGACGAGGCGGTTGTCCGACAGGTACGGATACGTCAGCCAGATCTCCCTGCTGGCCTGCCGGATGGCGGTGTAGATGCCCTTGCGCAGCGAGGTGCCGCGACGGCTGTGTCCGGGGGCCGTCGTCATCAGGGTCACGGCACTGCCCTCGGGATGTGCCGCTGCCCTGGCTTCAGGCAAGGCAAAGGCCTTGCCCCCGGCCTTGGTCCACGCCTTCCGGAAGGTCTGTTCCAGGCCAGCCACCGCAGGGCCCGCGACGGAGACCATCAGGTCGTGCCACGTGTGGGCGTATTCGTCGGCGATGTTCATGCCGCCCGTCAGGCCCACCTTGCCGTCGGCGACGACGATCTTGCGGTGCGTCAGGTTGACGCCGGCCAGCGGCAAGAGGCCCGGGTAGTACCGTTCGACCTCCACGCCCCCGCGGCGCATGCGGTCGAGGACGGCGCCACTGCCGAGGGTGCCCAGCATGTCGACCAGGACGCGCACCTCGACGCCTTGGCGAGCTTTGGCGACAAGGCGGTCCGCGACCGCGCGGCCCGTCGCGTCGTCCTTGAAGATGAACATCTCCATGGACAGGCGTTCCTTGGCGGCATCGATCAAGCTCAGGATCTTCCTGAACCCCTGGGCGTCCAGGTGCAGGTCGAGGCGATTGCCTTCCGTCCGTCCGGCGACCGGAGGTCGGGCACCGTCGATATGATCGGGCCGGAAGGCGCCCAGCAAGCGCCGTGTCAGGCTTCGTGCGGCCGATCTGGCCCGCTCAGCCCGGGACTTGGCGTCGGTGCGATCCGGGGTTGGCCTCGGGGGTACCGTAAGGCTCATGGTTCCGGAGTGTCCATGGGCGGCAGCACCTGCCGGAGCATCGCATGGGGCCCTTCGCCGTAGGCGAGGTCCACCAGCTGGTCCGGCTTGCGATGGCCCTGCAGCAGATCGTCGTGCAGTTCGATGCGCAGGTGGGCCTTCTCGCGGGCAAGCATCTGCCGCAGCTGGGCGCTGGTCCCGACAAACGCCTCGGGCAGGTCGGTACGGGTCGCAGCACCGGCGACGAACTGGCGCCAGCTTGCGTCGATGATCAGGGGCTGGCCCCGGCCATCGTCCAGGGTCAGGAAGGCGTGGAACTTGCCGGCCATGCCGGGGGCCACGGCCTGGCCGGGCGGCCTCAGGGCAGGATCGACCACCGTGATGGCCACGGGCAGCCCCGCTGCCCGCAAGTGCGGATACCATTGCCCGGCGAGGTCCAGGCACGACCCCTCGGGGTCGCTCCAAGGACCCTTTTCGGGATGCTGCCGCCGGACCAGCTCCATGGCCGCGAGAACCTTGGCCCGCAGGAATTCCGTCTGTCGTTCGGACCGCGACGTGACAGCCAGCCGGTCCTGAAGCGGTGGGGACGGGACGGCAGGCGAAGGCGCAAGTCCCGGCCCGCTTGGCGCAGGGGGACTGCCACCTGGCTGGCGGGCCAGGGCGGAGACGCGCTTCATACTCCAACTATGCCCCGGGGAGCGTCTCGCCTTGCGTAAATCCCCGTGACCGCACCTTGTCGGGGTGTCCCGGCAACGTCATCATGGAAGCCGCCATGCACGACAGCGCCGCACCGCGCCCCCGCCTGATCCGCGAAGTGGACGAAGCCGTTAAGTTGCTGCGTGCCGGCGAGGTCGTCGCCCTGCCGACGGAAACGGTGTATGGGCTTGCGGCGCGGGCCGACGTGCCCGAGGCCGTCGCCCGCATCTTTTCCCTGAAGGGGCGGCCAGCCAGTAATCCGCTCATCCTGCACGTCTCCGACACGGCCATGCTTGCCGATTGGACATCGCCCCCCGAGGACCGCGCCATGAAGCTGGCGGAGGTGTTCTGGCCCGGTCCGCTCACCATGGTGTTGCCGGCGCTTTCCCGCGTGTCGCGCCGGATTACGGCCGGTCAGGACACGGTTGCCGTGAGGCTGCCGGCCCACCCTCTGATGCGGGCCGTCATCGCCGAGATCGGGCAGCCGTTGGTCGCGCCCTCGGCCAACTTGTCGACTCGTCTCAGCCCGACGACGGCTTTGCATGTTGCCAGCCAGTTCCATGGTCACGGTCTGGCGATTCTTGATGGCGGACCGTGCGCCGTGGGCTTGGAATCGACCATCGTCTCCGTGCTGCCCGGACGGCCTGTCGCGCTCCTGCGGCCGGGCACGCTGGGCGCGTCAGCCCTTGCCGCGGTGCTCGGCGAACCGGTGGCCGAGGGCGAGGTGACGGACTCGGGCGTTCGGGTGCCGGGCCAGATGCGGCTGCACTATGCTCCCCGGCAGCCCCTGACCTTGCTCCGGCAACCGCTTGGCGTCGACCTTGATGACCCGCGATGCGGATGGGTCACGCCCGGAATCCCGTTGCAGGCGGCGGGTCCGGTGCTGGATCTGGGCAGTGAGCCGGGGCCTTTTGCCCGGGATCTGTACGCCGCCCTGCACGACCTCGAGGATCGGGATGTGGCGGTCATTCGTGTCATCTTGCCGCCGGATGGGGCCGCGTGGCGCGCTGTCCACGATCGCCTCGGCCGGGCGTCAGCCGGCCGTGATCGGCCTGCCTGAGGGACCGCCTCGACCGAGCAGGGCCAGCAGGATCAGCATCGCGAGGATGCCCAGCAGGCCGCGCGGCGGGAAGCCGTTGCCGGTCCAGAGGAAGCCTTCGGGCAAGAAGACGAGGGGATTGTGTCGGGCCGAGGCCGTGATGGCGACGATCCAGCAGGCGTGGACGCCGACGGGAAACCAGAGGCCTCGCTTGCGAGCGGCAACGCCGAGGGTAATGCCTGTTGCCCACAGCCCGGCGAAGGTCGACACGACGTCGGAGATGCTCCGGCCGGCGGGCGCCAGGAAGTGCGTCGCCGCGAAGAGTGTTGCGCTGGCGAGCGTGGCCCACGGCCAAGCCATCGTGCGCCCCAGGATGCCCGGCACGACGCCTCGGAAGAAGGCCTCTTCCAAGATGGCGGTCGCGAGTGCCAGCAAGCCCAGCAGCAAGATTCCGGACGGCTCGGGCCATGTGAAGCCGGGGCGCGGGATGGACCAACCGGCAAGCCAGCCGATCCACGTGGTCAGGACCACGCCGCCCAGGCCGGCGCCCAGGCCGGGCAACAGGCCCTGGAACCTGGGGGGGAAGCCCAGGCCCGTCAGGTCGCGTCCCTCGATGCGGTGCCAATGATCCGCAACGACGCCGATCACAAGGGCCAGCAGGACGACCTCGGGCAGCTCGAGACGCAGCGGGTCCCGATCGAAGCCGGGCCAGGCTGCCTTCAGGCCAACGGCAGCGGCGGCGCCAAGCAGCAGCTTGCCCAGCAAGCGGACAAGGCTGGCCCAGCCGGATTGCGCGCGGACCGTCAGAGGTTCCGGGACCACTCCAGCGCCTGCTCCAGGCCCAGTCGGGTCAGGCGGGCCAACTTGGCGTCGTTGAAGACCTCGGTCTCGGCCTTCTGGAAGGTGTCCCGCTCCCGGACGGTGTCGGCGGGGTGGTGCAGGTACTTGTGGATGGGCTCGGCATAGAACAGCACGGCACGGACGCCGGCGCGGCGGAGCGACGCATGGTCGCTGGATGCGCCCGGGGGCAGTTCGTCGTTCACGTCATGGTTGTGGGGGATGTGCTCGACGAAGGTCCGGAAGATCGGCCGCATGGCCATCCGGCGGGCCGTGTCGATGACTTGCTGACGGATGGCCGCATCATCCCCGCCGGCCGTGTCGGTCGAGAAGTCGGCAGGCTTGCCGTTGGCAATCACATCGAGCTGCACCATGCCGCGGAACTGCTTGAGATCGAGCTTGACGGGCTTGCCGTCTGCACCCGGCGCGACCGGGTTCTGGGTGTAGTAGCGCGAGCCGATGAGGCCCTTCTCCTCGCCCGAGAACAGGATGAACAGGACGCTGACCGGAGGCAGGACACCCTGGTTGCGCTGGTTGGCAAGGGTACGGGCGATCTCGAGGACACCGGCGCAGCCGCCGGCATCGTCGTTGGCACCCGGGTAGAGGGCCCCGTTGAAGGCTTGGCCGATATGGTCCTTGTGCGCACCGAAGACCACGTACCGTGTGGGGTCGGCACCGGGCAGCAGGCCGACCAGATTCTCGGCCTGGCCGCGGATGCTGTAGTTCTTGAAGGGCTGGCGCAACGTGGCGATCCCCAGGCCCCGGAGCATGGACTCGGCGTAGCGGGTTGCCTCGTTGTCGCCTTCGGAAGCCGAATCCCGTCCGCGCCAGCGGATGTCGCTCAGCCAGGCGGCGTGGGCGTGGGCTGCCGCGGCGTCGATGGTCGTGTCGAGCGTCTTGCGGACGCCCAAGGCCGCAAAGGGAAGCGTCGCAGGCTCAGCGGTGCCCGTGGCCGGTCGCGTCGTGCCGCAGGCTGCAAGGGTCGGGGCGAGGGCCAGAGCCGAGACGAGCAAGGGAAGGATGCGCATAATATTCTCTTAAAAGAAGATTAATTTTAGCTAATGTAGCATGGTGTGGGCCGTGCTCCAAGCTCCTCGATGGAAATCCGATGGGGACCACCCGGAGCGGGGTGGCAAGCCGGACAATGGGAGGCGCTTGAACGTGAGCCCGTGGGATGCCCGCTATTCAGGCGAGACCTACTTCTATGGCAAGGAACCCAATACGTTCCTCGTGGAACAGGCCGGCGGCCTGCCTTCGGCCTCCCGGATCCTCTGCCTGGCCGAGGGCGAGGGCCGTAATGTCGTCTATCTGGCAGGCCTCGGGCACCGTGTGACAGCCGTGGACAGCTCGGCCGGGGGCCTGCGCTAGGCGGGACACCTTGCCGACGAACGGGGTGTCCGCATCGAGCTTGTCGAGGCGGACCTTGCGGCGTGGCCCATGGGGGATGCCGTCTGGGACGTCGTGGTCTCCATCTGGGCACATGTCCTTCCGGAGCTGCGCGCCACGGTGGATGCTGCCGTTCGCGAGGCCATCAGGCCAGGCGGCCTGCTCGTGCTTGAGCATTATCATCCGCGCCAGTTGTCCTACGGCACGGGCGGGCCGCCGGATGCCCGCATGATGGCGACCCTAGAGGCCTTGCGCCTGGCCTTTCCGGACTGGATCGAGCATCACGCGGCGGAGCGGGAGCGCGAGGTTCGCGAGGGCACGGGTCATCACGGTCCCAGCTTCGTGACCCGGGTGGTTCTGGAGCGTCCTTGAGGGGCGCACGCCACGCAAGTTTTCCTCTCTCCCCGTCCATAGGAGAAGTGGGTTCTCTCCCGACGGGAACCCATTCTGTCTTGGTCTGGATGCTCGCACGCGGCGGGCAGGAGGTTCGTCGTGGAAACCCGTGTCCCTCGAGAGGCGTCGCCCGTCAGCCGAGGGGTGCCTCCGGTTCGTGGTGCGGCACCGGCGGTCCGCCAACCCACGCCAGGTTCCATTCCTGCCGACGGCCTGCACCTGACGGGTGCCCGAATCGACGTGGCGCGTGCACGCAAGGCGTTCGAGACCGCCATTGGGGCGTCACAGGGCGAAGATCGGCACATTCAGTCCGCGATTGCTACGCTTGATCCGGCAGGTGTCTCCGGGGCCGGCGACCCGGTGGTCAGGGACTTGATGGTGGCCCGCGACCTGCTCGGACAGGTGCGTGCCAGTCTGGGGCAGGCCCGCGACAATCTGCACAAGCCGTTGTCGGCCATCGAGGCCGCGTCGCGCGCGCTGGACAAGCATGTCGCCATGTACGACACCCTCAAGGAAGCTCGACGGAACCTGCACGAGGGCTCCTACGGCCGTCTCTCGCCGTCCGAGGAGGCGACGCTCGAGGTAATTGACGACGCCATGCGTGCGGCCATCTTCACGCAAACACGCATCGTGCTTGCACAGGACGCCATCGAGAATCCTTAGCAGGCAAGACGACATGGTTTTCTAAGGTGGGGCAGTTCGCTTGATCTGCTCCACCTTCACTTCGTGATCGGCCCGACCCCGGCCGGCTTCTAGAATTCTTCGTAACGGAAAGCTCGGTCGGGTCAATCGTTGTGCCATGGAACAAGGGTGGGAACCTGCGCAGGGCCCCTTGACCTGGAGAATGCAAGTCATGCCTGGTTCCATCGACTCGGGAGTCGTCGGCCCCTTTGGTCCCAAGGCGGGTAAGGCCAAGGCTGTGGAAGCGGGCGCCGCCCCCGGGGCAGAAGGCCAGGAGGTCGGCGCGACCAAGGCGGGACCCTTTGCGGGTGGTGCCGGAAAGGTCGCCGAGCGGATCAATGCCGGAATCGGTGGCAAGCAGAGTGACATGGCCCTTGATGACAAGGCCTTTGCACGACGCGATACCAACGGTGATGGTGTCCTGAGCGGCAAGGAAATTCGCAAGAAGCAGGTCGCTTGGGATGCCAATGGCGACGGCAAGATCACCAAGGAGGAGTTCCGTCAGGGGCGTGGTGCCGACCGTGCCGACGGCCTGATGAAGCGGCGCGATCGCAACGGCGACGGCGTCCTGTCCGGCAAGGAACTGGGCAAGGACCTGGCCGGGGCCGACGAGAACGGCGATGGCCACGTGACCGCAGGCGAACTCAAGCGCTTCAAGACCAAGGACGTCGATCCGGGGCAGCAGTTCGATGCCTTCGATCAGAACAAGGACGGCTTCCTGACGGGCACCGAGGCCGAAAAGTTCAAGGCCGAAGGACTTGATGCCGACAACGACGGCCGTATCTCGAAGGCCGAGTTTGTCGGTGCCCGGGAGAAGAGCCAGCGCGAAGCCCAGTTCAAGGATTACGACGGCAATGCCGATGGCTTCCTGTCCGGAAACGAGATCAAGCCCGAGGTCCTTGCCGCCAAGGACACCAACAAGGATGGCCGCGTCAGCGCCGAGGAGTGGGGCGCACCGGCGCCCCAGCCTCCGGCAGCACCAGAGTCTGCTCCGGCGCCGGCAACGGTCACGCAGAGCGTGACGTCGCCGACAGCCAGCTGTGGCCCGTCGGCAGGCGCCATCGAGCGGGGGTTGCAGCGATGCGGCCCCCGTCCTGCTTGGGGTCAGTCCCGTTGGCGGATCTTGGCCAGCAGGTGCAGGACCTCGAGGTAAAGCCAGACCAGGGTCACGACCAACCCGAAGGCGGCGTACCACTCCATGTAGCGGGGCGCACGCGCCTGGACACCCTGCTCGATGAAGTCGAAGTCGAGCACGAGGTTCAATGAGGCGAGGACGACCACCAGCAGGCTGAAGCCGATGCCCAGCAGACCCGTTTCGTGGATGAGGGGCATCTGGATGCCGAAGTAGCCCCCGACGAAGCTGGCCAGGTAGTACAGGCCGATGCCGACGGTTCCCGAGAACACCATCAACTTGAAATTGTCCGAGGCCCGGACAAGGCGTGACCGATAGGCCACGAGCAGGGCGAGGAAGATGCCAAGCGTCAGCCCCAGAGCCTGGACCGCAATGCCGGGATGCATTTGCTCGGCACCCAACGTGACGCCCCCGAGCGTGATGCCTTCTGCAAGGGCGTAAATCGGCGCGAGGAACGGTGCGGCCTGCTTGCGGACGACGATCACGATGGCCAGCACGAACGCGGCCGCGGGTGCGCCAAGGAGGACGAGGCCTGTTGGTGGCTGGTAATACCAGATGCCCGCAGCCCCGCCCAGGACCAGTGCCAGGAGCCAAGCGGCGCAACTGACCACGCCGTCCAGCGTCATGGGCCGGCTGTTCGCCGTGCGACGGGCCTCCCGGAAGGTCGTGTCGCTGAGGGTCGGGTTGGCGGAACGCATCGGGCTACTCCGTGTGCATCGGGGCGCTGCAGGACATGCGTTGCATACCCACGGGCGCGTTGCCCGACAGGCATCGCGTGCAGTCCGCCCAAGGCCTGTTGCATGCAGATCCGATGCCTCGGATCGAACAGGGTGTCATGAATGCCTTGGCCCGAGGTGCAAAAGGGAGGGAACCATGCCGGAGAGGCCAACCGTCCCGCCTTCGGAGCCACCCGCCGGTGGTGCGCCCCGGATGCCCGGCTCTTCCGACGTCGTGATTAATCCTGCGGCCTTCCAGACACCATTGGGCAAGGCCAGCACCATCCTGCGGAACCTGTTCATCAAACCAACAGCAGAGGCCATTGCCGAGGCCGCCGAGGTGGTTGCCGATGCGGCGAGGGCCGTGGCCCAAGTGCCCGTTCCGCAGTCGCCTGACGTTGCCTCTACCTCAGCCGATGGCGCTCCGGTGCCGCCGGAACAGGGAACGCCTGTTCCGCGCCGGGCCATGCCGGCGCTCCGGCAGAAGCCGCAGACGCAGCCCTTGCATACGGACGAGTTGAGTCTGGGACTTCGCCTTGGAGTGGAACCGGCTGCCGCTGCGGACTCCGCCCCGGCCGCGCGCCCTCGGACCATGCCCGACCCTGAATGGCTCGCGCAGCAGGAGCAGGAATCACCCGGCCGGATGGATGCACTGCGGCGCACCCTCGCCATCGGCTTCGGAAACATGACACCCGAAGACAGGACCATGCTTTATCGTGTCCTGACCGAGGAGCGCACCTATCGCCAGACCGTCGTCAAGGTGCTGGAGCAGCGCCTTCGGTTGGGTAGTGGCGCACGCCCTGATCCTGCAGCGTTTCAGGCGATCCGACGGGAACTCCAGAAGCACCAGGTGGTTCAGGGGCAGTTGTTCCAGCAACTCAAGGCGCTGACAGGACGGCAGGGAAAAACCGGCGGTACGGGGTTCCTGACGGGCGGAGGCTCCTAAGGCAGCAGGCTCGTGCCGTGGGCACCGGTTCAGGGTGGCGCGGAACCTCTTCCTTGCCCCGGGTTCTCGCCCGTTGGCCGCAACGCGCCTGTCGCTACTGGTACTGGATGGCCGTGCCCGAGACCTCGACCGTCCGATCGAGCCAGAACAGACCCCAGGAGGTCTGTTCGGTGCGCACGCGCGCACCCACGATGCCCGAGGCATCGGGAACTTTCTCGAGGGCGTCGTAGCGGGCGGCTTCCGTGACGGCATCTGCAAAGAAGGCGTCCAGCAACAGGCCCCACGGCTGGTCCTTGCGGGTCTCGATGCTGCGGTAGCCGCCATCGACCAGCGGGATGTTCAGCAGGACGTAGAAGGGCACCAGCAAGGGGACGTAGGCGGCATGGGCCGTGGCTTTGACCCGGCCCATCACCCGGTATTTGAGATCCATGCGCACGACATCCGGGTCGAGCCCTTGTGCCGTTCCGCCCCGAATGGTCACGGCACAGCCGCTCAGACCCATGCCGAGCAGCAAGGCGACAGCGGCTTGGCGAAGGAAGACGCGGCGACGATGGAGCATTTGGACCTCCCGATTGCTTTCATCATGCCCGGATGGTTGGCAGGGGTCACGTGCCTTCCCGGACTTGGTGACGATGCCCGGATGGGAGTGTCCATGCGGCACCCGGCCTTGTTCGGCGTTTCAGCAGGTGTGTCCAGTCGGCCAGGATGTCCAACTCGGCGGGGGTTGGTTCATCATGGTTGCGGCTGA
>Ga0194129_10000429_pt1 | contig 82965 bp, 68 predicted proteins | sample TA2KigCa35mmetaG_FD_150862 | JGI IMG/M metagenome (GOLD analysis project Ga0194129, IMG submission 150862) | Freshwater microbial communities from Lake Tanganyika, Tanzania - TA2015038 Kigoma Deep Cast 35m | ecosystem: Environmental > Aquatic > Freshwater > Lake | place: Tanzania: Lake... | reverse complement strand
AATAACGGATTATCAGGGCAAGGTGTCTATATATTAAATACAAGCGGAGCTGCTGTTCTAAAAAGCACTACCGCACCCGGACCAAGAGGAACCGGTGAAAATACCTGGTATCCTGTTCGGGTGATTTATAACAAGAACACCGCCAATACATGGACGGTTATCATAAACGGAATTACAGTATTGACATATGCTGACCCGAATGTGAATATATGGCAACGTGTTGCAAACAATAAAGGAGTAACATTATCAGCCTACTCTGGTGACGGATTAAGAATGGCACTATCAGTTCGTCGCCTGGGTTTGACATATAAGGCGATGATGCCGGTTCTTACCATACAAACAGGAGCAATGCCGCAAAAGTTTTATCCTTCTGCCGACGATTCTACTTTCTCTAGTAATCGCGCTGCTTATATGCGGACACTTTATCCACGAATTACAGACACTGCAACCGCAGGTCAAATCACAAAACAAAAACTTATTTATAATCGGCACGATGCATCTTCTCGAATGGAACGTCTTAAGTTGCAAGCAATCGGTAAAAGTTCATTGCGAATTAAAGAAACTGATAATCTACAGTTCAAGGCGCCGAATGTCAATGATGTTCGTGATGCACTTTCTCGTGCGCGTTCACAAGGATATGTTGTTCCACCTAAATTTCGCTGAATAGGTGCATGTTTCGTATATTTTGATATATGATAAAGGATGATTATCATATAGCATTCTAATAACTAAATAGCATTATCGGCGAATTGCTCGTATCGCTGACTGAGCTGCGTTGTTTGCCCCTCCAAATCCTGGGTCATTATAGTTACGGTTCATTGCCATTTGTTTGCGAAATTTGGTATAATCCGAACCATCATAAACAAACTTGGTATTGCAGGTCGCAGAAGGAATACCAGTGCCGTCAGTTTGAACATGAACTCCACCAGCTAAACCGCGCCAACCCGAAGTAATACTTTGTTTTGCAGTTGTAACCTGGTTTGAACCACCAGAACTATAATACTCACGTGAAAGGTAATCACCTGCATTATTCACAATACGAAATGGTGTAGCTGCCGGCGCACGACCGTTATAGTTTTTGCTGGCAGCAGTACCATTCCATGCCTTTCGGAGCATAAAACGCATTGTCTCTAATTCAGAACTACCTTTTAATGTTCCATTTGAAACAGGATGAGGGGAAACACCTTTTACACCACCGCCTAAAGTAAAATTCATATTGTAATATATATTATATATTATAAGTTATAAAATATATATTCTTGTATAATATAATGTTGAATTATTATCTTTTTATTTCCGTTGTGGGAAACGATTATCAAGAACACGATTAACACCCCATGATGCCGCACCGCCAATAACACCACCAGCAATTGTCTTACCGACAAATGCAGCACCTGCAACCACTATCGGCGCGACTTTGGAGTCTACTGGAATTGAAGCAAATGATAATTCCGAGGTATGTGTTTCCATTGTTGATATGAAGGTTCTATAGATACTAGATAAAAAATATATTTATATCCTGCGCGTTTATCGTTATCTCATTATTATGTGTATTTGCAAAACCGCGGCACGATTATTAGGTGATAATTCTCGGTGCAACATTCATTGTCGCCAGTTCCTGGAAAAGTAACTTGCACGCATAAGGTATCTGAACCAACGCAAAATCTGCGCGGTTGTCGCAGGTCTTACAAAAGTGAATGCTTCGTTCAGTATTATATGATGCGATAATCCCACACTTTCGGCAAACATGCACTTCATACTTATCAGAGCAATCATACATACGTCCTTTCGTAAAACGAGATGCACCGTGCCCCACCATGGCATCACGCTCCATTTCACCAAATCGTAATCCACCATCACGACTACGACCTTCCGCTGGCTGATGTGTGAAATTAACCATTGGTCCAATCGAACGACTATGTTGCTTGTCGTTTACCATATGTTTCAACCTTTGATAAAATACCGGTCCAATGAAGATATCCGACTTGATTTGTTCACCATTTAGTCCATTATATAACATTTCATTTCCATTCATTTCAAAACCTACTTTCAAGAGCTCCTTGCTAATATCTTTAATATCGTATTCACCAAATGATGTTCCGTCACCAAACAATCCTAGATTGACAAGAACCTTTCCAAGCAACGTCTCTTTCAGTTGTCCAATTGTCATGCGTGAAGGAATTGCATGTGGGTTAATAATAATGTCGGGACGAATTCCTTCTTTTGTAAATGGCATGTCCCGTTCTGGAATGATATTACCGATTGTACCTTTCTGTCCCATTCTACTGGACACTTTATCGCCAATAACCGGTTTTCGGAATGCACGAACGCGGACCTTACAGAAACAATACCCTTCGCCGTTACTATCAATATAACTTTTATCAACGTAACACTCTTCTGATGTATGATACACTCGACTAATGTCTTCATACTTGACTATTTTGGTCGGGTCATTTCGATTGTCTTTGATTGGAATAACCTTTCCCATGATGATATCGCGATTTTCGATGAATGTGTTAGCTGACATGACACCGCGTTGATTGAGTTTATCGTAATTCCCAAATTTCATTCCTTTCGTCTTTGATGCATCCGGGTGGCATCGAATTTCCTCATCTCCATTGATTTTCTTGTCTTCATCCTTCTCTGTATGATAAATCGTGGCGGAGAACATCCCGCGGTCAATCGCACCTTGATTTACGAGAACCGAGTCTTCTTGGTTATATCCAGTATATGACATAATGGCAACAATAAGCGGTGCGCCAGATGGGATTTCGGCAAGTTGTATCATTTGCATCAAGCGAGTATCTACAAGAGGTCGGTGCGGATAAGTTAGAACGTACGCAGTCTTGTCCATGCGGCGCTGGTAATTGGTGACGTAAATGCCGATAGCTTGTTTGCCCATGGCGCATTGATACGTATTCCTTGGTGCCTGATTATGCTCAGGGAATGGGATACATGATGCCAAAACTCCGAAAATCGTACTTGGATGTATCTCACAGTGCGAATATTTGTAAATATACGGGTTGGTTGTTTCAGTTTCATTTCGACATAAATGATGGGGGCGCATTGCAATCATACTAAATGCTTGCTCATCCGGGTCGATATACTCGATTACACCATGTGCATCAGTGGTAGTAGTAGTCATATCAGAACAGCATATATGCGTCAGCAAGTCATCCCAACCTATCTCATTTGCAGCAATCCGGTCTATGATGTCACGTGTAATATGAAGTTCATTTGTTTCTTGATTGACGAGCAACAATGGACGCATCATCCTTCCTGCATCATTACATATCCGAATTTCAGAATTTGGATAATCAAACACTACCGATGTATAAATATTGATAATACCACGCCATTTCTTCAACTTGAATTCTCGATACAATCGCATCGGATCGCGCGTAATTCCGACCCAGGTTCCATTGACAAATACTTTTACCTGTCGGTATGTATCGCGAGGTTTCAATGTTTCTAGTCTCTCGATATACTCATCAATATATGTGTGTAATGACGCAGGGTTACTATGAATAGTCACGTGACTAAGACAACTGATATTCTTTACAACACCAATACTTCCACCTTCTGGAGTTTCTGCCGGGCAAAGAAAACCCCATGACGTATTATGCAGCTTACGTGGAGGAACTAGCTTACCGCTTTTATCAATTGGTGTATTCAAACGACGAAGATGGCTGAGACTAGACGAATATGTAAGACGGTTCAACACTTGAGCTACACCAACCTTGTTACTGGTCATACTTTTAATGCCGAAATCACCTGTCGATAATGCACGCTTCAAGCCATTTTCAATGGTTGTAGATTTGATGATTTTGTACATATTCGTATCATTGATGATACTCAAATAGTCTTCAGTAGAACGCCATGAACCTGTATTGATTTCGCGAACCACCTGTTTGGACATGTCCTTTACAAGTTTGTTGAAATAATTCCGAAATAGGTTATTAAGAAGCGCGCCAGTGAGGTCCACGCGTTTATTAAGATATGAGTCACGGTCATCCTGTTTGTTGAACTCAAAGAATGCGCAAAGTAATTTGTTTGCCATATGACCTAGGAAGAATATCCGTTGTTGATCCGTATTGCAGTGTGGGAACAAATCATTATGAAGGACCTCGCGTGCAAATTCACGCTTCTTCATTGCTCCGCTCTCTTTGTCCATATTGATAGGTGTAAATATAACTTGTGATGTGAAATAACGAACTGCATCTTCTTGTGTCATAATTCCATTGGCATCAATAATCGACGCTTGAAGTGCGGCCAAGAGTTTTGCACTGATTTTAACTGCATCATCAGTGCTGTCATCCGTTACTGTATGTGCATTTCCGATATTATATACAATGTATTCGCAAATATCTTGGTCAGATAATACACCAAGTGCGCGAAACACGACAAATAATGGAATAGGTTGCTTCATTCGTGGAATTTGAATTACGAGTGGATGTCCAAATCCATTTTGTTTTGCAACCACCATCATATTAATTTGCTTCGGTGAAATGCACTTTGTATCAGGTATCGATTTGATTTCCGCAACATATCGCCATTTGTTGTTGTTCTTCGAAATATTGTAGCACAATACCTTATTTTCTGCTGCGCGTTCTTGACCAAGGACTGTCTTTTCACTGCCATTAATAATGAAATAACCTCCAGCATCATAAGGACACTCACCCGTTACATTATGGTCAAGATGCTTGTGCTGTGTCAATACGCAAATACAGGATTTTAACATAATTGGCATCTTTCCTATTTGAATTTTGGGGAAAACCTTGTGATGAATAGTTACTTGTTCACCAGTTCCACCATTTGCGCTTGACTCCCCACCATCAGTACAGCGCACTATATATTTGACATTCAAATCCACTGTCATCATTGATGCATATGTGAAATTTCGCAAACGTGCTTCTTGTGGAAATAGAATTTTGGTTGCGCCAGTATTCTCGTGTATTTGAGGACGAGATAAGTACAAATTCGTGAAATTGACTTCGACTTCCAAACGATATTTGTGGGTAGTTTTGTCGTAGTCTTGGTCAGAGGAAATCTTCACTGGGTTGAACATATCAACGGTTCGTTTCAATTGCACGTTCACCATGTCATTGTACGACTCAATTTGATGACGAACAAGCTGTTCAAGATGTTTTCCTTTGAAATACGAACCAATAATTGTCCATGGTTCTTCAATATAGCTTCCGATTTGGCTGCGAACTTTGTCACAAAGAGTGGTCATTGTTGTTTCTGAATTTGTATTTGTGTCGAAGGTACTTTCTTCGTCTGGTCGGAAATGGGTGTCGCAATTTTTGGTATAACGCGGGTTTAAATCTTCATATTTGGGCGTTTGTTCATTGTCATTACTGTGGGCATCATTATTGTTATTGATTGTATTGTGCGTTTCCTCATATGGTTCGGCAGCGGCTATCTTTCCAACTTCTGTTATAGCTATGGATGACTTTTGCTTTCGAATAAGTTTTGGCATGTTGAATAACAATAATGTTAAGTTTGACCCTGATTAATATATATCCGGGTAAGCTATATTGTATTTTCAATTTATTTTTATGTTGTTTTCAAATGATATTCTTCGTAGTTCGTGATACCTAAACAGATATAAACCGTTCTTTGTTAATTCTATTACCTTAAAGGTATCGTAGCATCACAATACCTTATACAATGTCATTGAATAATTCAAACAACAACAACAACAACAACAACAACAACAACAATAAACGAAACTATAATAGAAGAAAACGTCGGTGGTATTATCATGTGGACCCGTCAACACATGATGGTGTAAATATTGAAGGAAATAGACAAAATGCAAATAAAAAAATGAAACACTCGGGTACGCCAGAGGGCATTGAAGGTGCGGGCGCAAATGCTTGCGACATACGCCAAGAATTATTGAAACAATATGAAAAAGATAGAAATGAAAATATAAAACAAGTGGCAAAAATGGAACAACAGTTGCATGATTATTTTCATAAAACAAAAACACCGTATTCATATATCGATGACAATGGTATCTATAGTTTTACACCTTCTCCTCCTGAACCGTTAGTTAAACCTCCTGCACCTAATCCAGATAAAACTGTATCTAATTCTGTTAACAGTTCTAAGCCTGCACATCAAAACGCGAACCCTTTTATGAATATGACGTTTAACCCGTTTATTCCATCAACGTCAACGTCATTGCTATCAAACACGAATACATTACCGACATTATGGACATCTATTTTTCCAATTAAGATTGTAGATAATTCATCGATTTCAGAACAGACTAATACTCATGTGTCAGCCAATCCTCCGAATGGTACCGCGTCATCAACGACCACGACCACGCCCATGATTAAAACCATAGAAATATGTGAAAAAATAGAACATATTGATGACCTTATTGCGCTTTGTGACAAATATCCACTAGCGGACGATACGAAATATAATATCAATATGTCAGCGATACATGCAATACGTGAACCATTAACTGATTTATCAAATATGGTTGGTATGGATACAATCAAACGTACGATGGTTGACCAAATTTTGTATTATCTACAAGATTTACATATTCCTGAACCAAAAAAAACAGACCAACAAAATACAAATAATGATGGAAGTACGAAGAATAATACTATATCATCGAGTAACCCAGACCTAGTAAAGCCGATGTTTAATCCATTTGCATCGCCATTTCCGGCCCCGTTCCCGGCACCGTTCCCGGCATTTCAGTCATCATCTATACCTGCTTCTGCTTCACCCACCTTACCTTTCAATATCAAAAAAAATCCTTGGTCAAATGGCGGCGTTGACGATTTCGCATTACCCACCAAGGGCGATTTTATGCATACCGTGATATATGGTCCACCTGGTTCTGGTAAAACCGAAGTTGCGAAAATTATTGGTCGTATCTTTAGTAACCTTGGTATATTAAATAAGAAAATTTTTAAAAAGGTTAGTCGGAATGACCTTGTTGCGGGATATTTAGGGCAAACTGCAATTAAAACAAAGGATATGATTAAGGCTTCGCTTGGTGGTGTATTATTTATTGATGAAGCGTATTCACTTGGCAACTCCGAAAAACGCGATAGTTTTGCGAAGGAATGTATTGACACATTATGCGAAGCACTTAATGAACATAAACATAACTGGATGGTTATTATTGCTGGTTACGAAAAAGAACTCAATGACTGTTTTTTTAGTTTAAATGAAGGGTTGAACTCGAGATTTACGTGGCGATTTAAACTAGACCCATACAAGCCGTCTGAATTGAAATCAATCTATGAAAAACAGGTTCGTGATTACGGATGGAAAATAATGAAAATTGAACAAACGACGGATGTTCTTCCAGAGACATGGTTTGCATCCCGAATGGATTATTTTACGACATATGGCCGAGACATGGAAACATTATTCACGAAAACTAAAATTGCACACAGTCGTCGTGTATTTTGTCTTCCTAATTCTGAGAAGAAAGTGATAACATTCGCAGATTTAGAAAATGGTTTCAAATTATTTACGGAAAATCCTGAAGTAAATGAAAGAAAAGAACGCGGAGGTGGCGGACCTTTAATGAAGACGTTATATTTATAAATATATACTCGTAGTATCTTATAAGTTATATATAAGAACTTCATTGTAATTCAAAAAATGAGTGAAAAAAAAAGTATTACAATCGACACTAACATGTTGATGGGTGGAAGCAGTAATATGAATAAGTCAAAAAGAAGGTCGAATAAGAATAGTGGTAGCGGAGAACGCAAAATACGACCAAATTCAATCGTACAACCCAGTACACTTAAAAAAACTCTTCTCGAGAGAATTAAACAACATCAAAGAACGAGAGAGAGGTCGAGAGATTCACGATATCATAATGAAGATGAACACAAAAATAATACATCATCAAACATTGTATCTTCTAAACCGGCTGAAATGTCAAATGATAATTTTACACAGTCTATTGATTTTCTACGTAAATTAGCGTTAAAGCGGCGCCAGCAGATGACCCAAAAACGGTCATTGTCTGGGACAGGGTCATTCGGTAGTAGCAATAGTATTGGCACTCTTCCAGAAGCTAAAACACCAGAAGCTAAGATGTTGAATCAGGTAGCACAAACATTACACCATGGTGAAATATTAACAAATACTGGATTATTGGGTTTGCCAGTAGTAAATACAATTGTCCAACCACATTCACATTCCATATCGTCGTCTGCCGCTACAATATCTGACGCTGTTAATCATGTTGCACCAATGATATCACTAGGTCCAATGCCAATATCTGTTCCCGCAACAACGTCCATGAATAATATTCCCATGTCCTTTGCAACTTCTAACGTTGATACTGTTTCTCCGTCTATTCCAACATCTCTTATTACTGAACCGCCGAAACTTACACAACTGGCCGAAATGTATAACAATACAGTCGCTGCAGTAACTGAAGTACCAGTTGTTAGTGAAACAAAAGATGAACCTCCATTACATATTCCTACTAAACCAGAAGACTATCTTCCATCTATTTTTATAAAAGAAGAACCGCCTCATGGATGTCTTAAAAATGGCAAGAAACCGACATTTCGCGAATGGGCTACAAATATTTTGAAAAAACCAGTTGACACAGTGAAAAATATGTTCGGTGGTGAAACAGTATCAAATGATGATATAACGAGTAATCCTCAAATTGGCGGTGGAGGTGGTGAAGGTCAAGAGATACAACAAACACAAGAACCTAATTCATTGTCTAACAGTTTGAATAACATTAACCCAGAACAAGTTGCAGGAATGCGTGTAAAAATTCGCAAGACACATAAAAAACGATTTCGTATTGGAAAACACGATGATGTTGTCGGTGTGTTGTTAAAAAATAAACAGACACAGCGGCATATCCAGAGCCAACATCTTACATTAAAACAAAAAACAATTGGTGAAATAAGGAAATATCTATATGACCATCATTTGCTAAAAATCGGGTCAAATGCTCCACCAGATGTATTACGACGCATGTATGAAGATGCTATTTTAACAGGTGACGTTAAAAATACAAACAAAGATGTATTGTTGCATAATTTTATGTCAAGTGGAACTAATGAATAATCATTAGCAATGTGTGCATATATATACAATATTTTCAGCCGTCATATGGTCATTGGTGCTGTTCGATGGAAATAATAGGTCCTCCAATGTACGACCATGAATGTGAAATTTTCTTGCCTTTTTTAAAAGAATAGGTATATCCCGGTTCTGACGCTTTTGAACAAGGTCGTCGTAAATGAACTGAATTACATAATCTACAAGAAATCCTTCCAAACGAAGAAATGATGGGTCGCTTCGTCCAATATTTCCAATATCGCATGCATTTGACCAATGGTGGTCATCGTTACGAATATTTATATTTCGGGCATTTGGATTATAATACTCATCAATTCGAATGGGAATATTGAAATTATAATTCCCGAATGTATCGCATGAAATACGAACATCAAGCGTTATCATGTTAATTTTATTATTACGCATATTGTACATTTTATTATGTAACTAAAACTATATTAATAATATGTATAACAATTTAGTTTTAAGTTATTACACATGTATGAAGAGGGATGATAAATAACATAAACCGAATATGATATGAAATATAGTTGAGAAATATTTATAATGGATATTTGTATTCGTAAAGCAGGAAGTGATAATGAATGGACATCTTCTGTATCGTATGTAATCCCCGCAATTCGTGATGCTTATGCAGAATATAAAGAGCGGCATGATTACTATCAAGAGAGGCCGTTTCTCACGAGAGAATATATTGTCTATCGCCCAGATAACGACCCATACTTACCAACATATATTGCACGTATAGAACATATACCAAGACGTAATGATGGTATGGATATCGGGAATGAAATAGGCGTAGGTCTCAGAAATAATCTCGCGAATAATATTACCATCACGCGAGAGATACATGACACAATGGAAAATGAAGCAAAATCGATACCAATCATGGATTTAAACGATATATCGGTGTTTATCGTAGATAATCCTTCAATGTCTCGGGCAAATTGGCTGTCGGCTCGTTCGTATCAAATATGGGCATATCGCGATTTCATGTACGATAAACATAGAACGATTAAGAAGTCGTATATGTCGCGTGGAACAATACCATATGCATATGAAAATAATGACCGTATTTTACAAAATCAAATAGTGACAATCGATGTTGCAAATATCTCACCGAATATAGTATTTAATATATCTCGTAATGAAAATAATAGCGTCTATTACGAGAAAAATGACGAATTTCGGTCACGAGTGCGGATATGTGATAACGAATATGCGCGTGCAGGCTATCTCGGGTTTTATACCCGTCTTACAATGGACCCTGGAATTGTGTTTATTCCTCCCCCGCCAGGTGCAGGGTCGCAGAATAACGCCGGAGTTCTCTCAATCTCGCATCTCCCACCCCCAGAAGAAACTGACGATGAAAAACATCAATGCATTCTCTGTTTTCAGTATCGTATTAATGCCCGGTTTTCTCCATGCGAACATAAAGTTTGTTGCTCGGGGTGTTATTCTAAAATGACGAAAAATGAATGCCCGGTTTGTCGAACCACGATTACACGGGTGATGAATGTATAAATCAAGCAATATTACTTATATCTTTGTATATATCTTGAAGGCTGTCATTTGTTAACGTTTGTTTGCCACTCTTTTGAATTACCATATATTTCATCCGATTGCATTGTTCTGTTGTATCAAACATGAATGCTGGAACATTGTGTCTCCGTAATCTAGATAATTCTTTTTTAGTTAAAGGAACTACATCATCGGTTATCAATACGCTTTTTTGAAAAATAATATTATTATATTGAGGGGCCATTGAATTCATCATATAGGTAATATAAACTTCTTCATATTTTCTACGCCGGTTTGATATATATCGTTTCATTTTATACGTTCCCGATATAAAATTAAAAATAAGCGTATTATCATTTTCACACTTCAATTCTCCAGCTGCATATATTATAAAGTCGCGTTTATTTGTTCTACTAAAAAAATCTTTGCTCTGTGTTGCTAATCTATACATGATTTGATGATGTTTTGTTCCAAATTCAAACATATTAATTGTTTTTGTTATATAAAGTTGAGGTTGGTTTGGCGTGTTATTCGTGTTTTGTGGGTCAGGCTCTAAACATGCAATCATATATGTATAATACATTCCGGGTTCGAATATATTTGGATTTACAATTATCGGACTTACCTCATTAATTATATTTGTTGTGTAAGACGACTTGTCGTATGGATTTATGTGAATATAATAATATTTACCTGCGTCGGAATCAGCGTCTATATTTTTAGACGAACTAAACCCTTGTGTATTATATACAAAGGAGTATGGATTAACAATTTTATTGTACGATAATCTTCGTTTTTCTAATGGAAATCTGAGAACCGGAATAGACGCATTTCTTGTTTTTGTTTGTTTTACACATTCTGAATAAAATATTGGGTCTATTTTCGACATCTTATTTATAATAGTTTGTTATTATACCCAACTATATATTATCTTTCTATATGCATTCATATCTCTCGCAAATCAAAATGAATAATAAAGATAACTTGTTGAATATATATAAGACGGATAATCATTTTACTCTTCATTTACTGAGTAAATTCATTAATAAGAATGGCGCTTATTAAAGAGTATTTCGCATTAACCGAAAAATATACCACAGAATATGGACCAAATACGGTTGTATTGCTGCAGGTAGGTGCGTTCTTTGAAGTATATGGACAAATCGCGACACCTTCTTCATTAGAGAGCGGCGTTACATGCACAGGAAGTCGCATCGACGACTTCTGTTTAATTTGCGAACTTGCGAAAGCAAATAAAACACCTGGGTTCGTAATGGCAGGATTTCGTGATTATGGCCTGGACAAGTATTTGAAAAAATTACAGGATGCAGGCTATACTGCTGTAGTATATGTTCAAGACGGTGTGAAAAATCCACCAACGCGTATATTACAAGGTATTTATTCACCCGGTACATTTTTTTCAACCGACATCGCACTTGTCAGTGGCGGAGGAGGAGGAGGAGGAACTGCACTTTCTAATAACATCGCATGTATTTGGATTGAGAAAATCTCTCGAACAGTGAGTATGCAAAGCCGTGAAGGAGGAGGTAGTGGGGTGCTGATTATGGGAATGACGAACATTGATATATACACAGGTCGGTCTACAATTTTTGAAACAGAGAATAAGGATACACATAATCCAACGACGTACGATGAAATCGAGAGATTTATTGCATCATATCTACCATCAGAAGTAATATTGATATCCAATCTCTCGGCGAGAGAAGTAGAAGATGTGGTTCATTATACGAATATCCAGGCTAAGATGGTTCACCGCGTTTCAACTATTGGAGAGCATACGAACGCATCGACATCTACATTAAAAGCGGAGAGATGTACAAAACAAACATATCAAATGGAAGTATTGCATACATTTTACCCAGGTGGCCAGGCAAAATCTCTCGAGCAATCATTTATGAATTATGAAATTGCCACCCAATCGCTGGTTTATCTTCTCAATTTCATCTACGAACATAATCCCAACTTGGTTTCTAGAATACAGGAGCCTATATTTGAGAATATGTCAGATAGATTAATACTTGCCAATCATTCCTTACGCCAATTGAATATCATCGATGATGGAAATTTTGGTGGGGGTAGCGGCACAACAACTTCGCGTCTAAGTTCAGTATTATCATTATTAAATCATACTGTGACACCTATGGGGTCTCGTGCATATAAATACGCACTACTTCATCCGACGTTTAATGATAAACAGTTAGAACAAGATTACAATATTACAGAGTACATGTTATCTCTCGGCAATAATAACATAACTGTGGATGCGGATGCAGGCACATCTATTTTTTACGATATATTACGAGAGAAACTTGGATTTATGAAAGATATCGAAAAATTACACCGTCATATCATACTACGCAAGATTATTCCGTATCATACGTATTGTTTATTCCATAATCTTCAACGTATTCGTGAATTATATTCCGTGTGTGTGAGAGATGCGTTAGTGTCCAGCCATCTCTCAGAGAGATGGAATATCCGGGATGATATTATTGAAAAAAGCACACATCTTTTGGATATGTTTGATAAGACGTTGCATATTGATTTGTGTCGCGATATTACCGATACTTCATTTGATACAAATATTATAAGGCATGGAATATCCGCACAGTTAGATAAACTCACGGACGAGTATAAATATGCCCAGAAATCTCTCGATGAGGTACAACGACTATTAAATGCGTTGATACAGGAGGGTGAGAAACCGACAGGTGGTGTGGGAGGTGGAGTAGGGGCAACCGAACCAGACTATGTCAAAGTGCATGAAACTGATAAAATGGGTATTTCACTCCAAGCAACAAAGCGACGTACAAAACTATTAGAAGACCGTATTAAAAAATTGCCAGTAAATGCAAAGGTAATATCGATTGTCTTAGACAAAGATACGAACCGGACATTCATGTTTGACACTGGCGGGATTACCTACCCTACAGCATCTGGAAGTAACAATACAATTCATAGCCAACAGATATATGAGTTATGTGCATGTGTTGTATCGTTGCGATTGAAAATATCGGATATGATATCGCTTTTATATTATCAGTTTATTGGGTCATTGCATGAATACTATCATGATTTCGAAAATATGATTGCATTTGTATCTGCGATAGATATGATACAAAATCGGTGCTTTGTTGCACGAAAATATAAGTATTGTAAGCCGGTCATTGCAGCGGAAGGATTACATGGGGGGGGCGTATCGTTTGTCCAAGCAAAGGAACTTCGTCATTGCCTTATTGAGAGAATTAACGAAGAGGAATGTTATGTAACAAACGACATATCTCTCGGAGGCGATGGTATGCTCCTGTACGGAACGAATGCAGTCGGTAAAACTAGTCTTATCCGTGCAATTGGTATTGCGATTATTATGGCACAGGCCGGTTTTTATGTTCCTGCGTCATCATTTACATATCGACCGTATCGCGCAATCATGACACGTATTCTTGGAAACGATAACCTATTTAAAGGTCTTTCCACTTTTGTTGTGGAAATGTCTGAACTTCGTGTTATTTTGAGAATGGCCGACGAGAATACACTTGTGTTAGGTGACGAATTATGCTCTGGAACTGAAATGGATTCCGCGATTAGTATATTTGTAGCTGGCCTGCAACATCTTTACCGCAGTGGTGCGTCATTTATTTTCGCAACACATATGCACGAAATCGCCGGGTATTCGGAAATCCGAGAGATGACCCCACGTCTTCGTCTTGCACATATGCGCGTGTTCTACGACAAGGCGACGGATACACTAGTATATGATAGGAAGCTTCAAGAAGGAGCCGGTGATAGTATGTATGGTTTGGAAGTATGTAAATCACTGCATCTTCCAGATGATTTTCTGGAAAATGCCAATACAATACGTATGAAATATCGTGGAGTAAGCACAAAAACGCCGACCTCAAGTATTTTATACGATGCTACCCCCTCAAGATATAATGCAGCAAAACTTCGAAGATTATGCGAAATATGCGAAAAGGCACGCGGAACAGAAGTTCACCACTTACAACATCAAGAAAGTGCAGATTCAGCAAATTTTATTGGACATTTTCATAAAAACCATCCGGCCAACTTGGCATCTATTTGTGAAAACTGTCATCGAGATATACATTCGACTGGTGTTGAACACGTGAAAGTGAAAACGAGTAAGGGGACGCGAATTATACCTAAAACGCCCTCCGATAAATTAAAAACCGGATTGTAATTGCCTTATTATCTATCCCTATTGTAATTGGAAAGCGAGACTATGGACAAATTTTCGGACGCGTTAACTACAATCAAAGATAATGGCACGTCAGGTGCAACCCGTATCGGCGATTTTTTATCATCATCAGCAAATAGTGGGGTAACCTCATTCAAAAGTACAAGTTTAGGCGAGTCGTTTTTCAAAAATATCAGCGCGATTATGATTGTTGTCCTTATTTTATTAGGCGGAATACTGTATATTGATTTAGCAAGCGAAACAACAAATCCTACTGGTATCGGGTCTACAGCGCCTGTATCATCTTCACAACCCGCTATGGTTGAAAAGAAATTATTTATCGAACCATATACATCTATTTCACGAGTAATTCCGAATGATGTCGCATGGTCCGCCCCCATTATAAGTATGCGTAATGAACTTAAAGAGGCGTTTGGTACACCTTATACTGAAAATCAATTAGATAAAATTTATACAACATGCAGCGATTCGTTTTGTGTTATGCATAACAAATCACCTGAAGAATTAGAGCGTGCATGCAATTCGATTACCACAAAACAAATGTGTGGAACAAAATGCTGCTGTGGATGGACTAAATACGTGGGGTTTGAAGGTGATAATGACCCTACAGTTATATTGAATACATCACAAGCAAATATTGCCGACCCCAGCGGTAAGTCGACTGAAGCAACAATACCTGGTAAATGTGTGGCAGGGAATTCGGCTAGACCATTTGATATAAAAGATGCGAATAATCAAGAAAGGGATATTGCATATTACTATTATTTAGGACAGTGTGTTGGCGGGAGAGGTTGCATGAAAGAAGGAAACGTACGTTCGTAAATTTCAAGAGTAAGACTAATATGTTACTATAAATTCTGGCTATATTGTATAATAGATGGCAAAGACGAAATTAAAGAAAACTAAGACGAGGCGTAAAAAAACACAAAAAGGTGGTTATGTCATTAATAATATAGATAACAACCACTCACGGTCGCGGTTGCGGTCACGGTCACGGTCACGGTCGCGGTCACATACATCATCAGATTCAAACCACCAAAATAAAGATTACAAACCTTAAAATTGATATATAAAAACAATATGTTATCATATATCAATACAACACCCATCAACCAACTATGATTATTCCAGTCAAATGCTTCACGTGTGGCAAGGTCCTCGCCGATAAATACCGTTATTATTTAGCGGAAGTGCGTAAAATAAAACTTTCGCGCGATTTAGATGTTGATAAGGTAATTTACTTGACCGCAGAATATATTGACAAAACACCGGAAGGTGAAGTGATGGATGCACTTGGACTTACAAAAATGTGCTGCCGCAGACACATGCTTACTCACGTGGATATTATATAAAACAACGAACACTATTGACTTATTATTATTTTCTATTTATAATACAATAATAAGAACTACATGGTTAAAACTAAAAAGCATTATCAGAACCATACTAAAACACGACGTGCCAAATATGGCGGAAAAAAACGTAGTCGCAGTCAGAAGAAAAATAAGAGGTCGCATAATTGGCACCAGAAAGGTTGTCAATCTGGTGGTGGCAGTATGACTGGAGGTGTTGCTTGGGCACCAAGTGACCTTACTCATCAAACCGCTGGAAGCAAATTAGGAGGTGATATTGAACCTTACGCTACTAACGGCAATCATTACGCATTAAATAGTGATACAATGATACGACCTCAAAATAGCAATCATCTTGTAGAGAAAAGTCAATCTGGTGGTAAGCGCAAATACAGTCGCCGGCAAAAACACGGTAAAAGCCATCATCGAAAGTTTATTGGCGAACAACGTGGCGGCATGGCGCAGTTACTTCCAGAACTTATTAATCTCGAAGTACGTAATGCTACGAGTATTCCAGAAAGTATTGCAAGTTCGTTACAAGGTGCATCTACCAGGTTTGTTTCACCATCTGTTACAACACAACCTATTGGAGAACCGCTTAAGATATAATAACTGAAACATCACGTTGGCATAAATATTCATCACAACGCGTTTCAACCAAAAGATATAGGAACACCACCGATGTTAAAAAACAACTCACTACAGAAAAAGACGCTTGGGGTGATGAACCTCAAGCTATAAAGGCGGGTTCTATCCAAACGGCAATGACAAACGTCTCGCGGTTCCAGACTTTTCATAGAACATTCACCCTATCATTCACTCTTTATTCTTCATCATCTACGAGAGATTTTATTCTATGAATTCATATTCTAATATCATACAATCTCTCACCATCCTCTTTTAGATTTAGGATTATACCCGCGCAGATGGGATTTATTGTGTCAGAACAATAGCCAATATCAATAACAACCAAATCTCAACATCATAATAAATCTTTTTAGATTAAATTAAGTGAAACTATATTATATTGTAATAAAATGCGTATTGTATATATACGCATTTTATATATATTATGGACGGTATTATCAACAAAATACAATCATTATGCACACCTGCATTCATTTTTTTCATCATTTCAGTAGTATCATTATTTGTGATGCTGTTTGATAACATTCAAAATACTCACCATTATTGTTTCGGTAATGTAAGCTGCAATGTTGCAAATACATCCACAATATTTATTGTGGAAATCATAATCTTTGTATTCTGGACCTGGTTTTTAAACTTTATTTGCGCACGCGGCTACGTTAGTGTTTCATGGTTCATTCTACTGTTTCCTTATATCGTATTGTTTGGATTGGTATTGTTTGGTGCATCCGAAATTCGTAACACAAATCATATAAATGAACATAGTGTGGCGATTGTTGTTGGACCGAATAATGATGCCTTTGGAGGAATGTCATTTCGTTTTTAGCAAATAAAATAATGAAATTCTTATCATGATATTCGTTGCGAAAGCCGACATAAATACTATTTATTATGAAATTGTAAGTATATAATAGTAACAATATATACATACTATGGACACTGACCCAGAATTGCCTTGGAAGGTCATCCAGCGTTTATTTGAAGATGACCCACAAATGATGGTTCGTCATCATATTGATTCGTATAATGATTTTTTTGGGAAGGGTATTTTCAAGATATTTCGTGAGAGAAATCCGATTATTCTTCAAAAAGAACAAGACCCAGATACACAGGAGTTTAATCTCCGCTGTGAATTATATTTAGGTGGAAAGAATGGAGACAAAGTATATTTCGGCAAACCAATTATTTATGACGATGACCGAGAGCATTATATGTTTCCAAATGAAGCAAGATTACGCAATATGACATATGGAACTACTATACATTATGATGTTGATGTTGTATTTAAAATTGCGGTTCCAAATACGGAGAGCAGTGGAACACATATCGATGTCACAACTGCAACACTGGAGAGAATTCTTCTCGGCCGTTTCCCCATAATGGTTCAATCCAATCACTGTATATTACACGGTTTGGAACAAAAGGCTCGTTTTTATATGGGAGAATGTAAGAATGATTATGGCGGGTATTTTATTATTGACGGTAAAGAAAAAACGATTATCTCACAGGAAAAATTCGCGGATAATATGCTTTATATCCGTGAGAATAACGAAGACAATATCTATACACATGCGGCGGATATTCGAACAGTTAGCGAGGATGCATCGAAACCAGAACGCACTTTGTCCGTCCGTATTGTCGCACCCACGAGCCTTCTCAGCAATAACCAAATTGTTGTCAACATTCCTAATGTGCGTTTACCTGTTCCACTTTTTATTGTTATGCGCGCTCTCGGTGTTCTTTCTGACCGCGATATTATCGAATTCTGTCTGCTTGACCTCGATGAACACGCTGAACTTCTCGACCATTTTATTCCATCCATTCATGATGCTAACAAAATATTCACACAAGAAGGTGCGATTAAATTCATCGCAACGCTGACCAAATCCAAGACAATCCCACAAGTTCATGATATTTTGATGAATTACTTCCTTCCACAGGTAGGTGAGACGAATTATATCCAGAAGGCATATTTTCTCGGAAATATGGTGTATAAGTTGCTTCGAGTTTCTCTCAAAATTGACGCACCAACTGACCGCGATAGTTTCAAATTCAAGCGAATCGAATTAAGTGGAACACTCATCTATGACCTATTCAAAGAATATTACGCACTTCAACAACAACACATTCGCCTTGCAATGGACCGTGAATATTTTAAAGACCCAAAGAAGTACGAGAAGAATTTTGTTGGACTTATCCAAATGAATTATCAAGAATTCTTTCGCGAACGTATCGTTGAGAACGGCTTCAAGAAGGCATTTAAAGGAAACTGGGGTGCAACTGACCATACAAAACGTATTGGAGTTATCCAAGACCTCAATCGACTTTCATATAATTCATTTCTCTCGCATCTGCGTAAAATTAACCTTCCGATGGATAGCAGCGCGAAGATTGTTAAACCGCGTATGCTTCATGGGTCGCAATGGGGTATGATTGACCCAGTAGATTCCCCAGATGGTGCAAATATTGGTTTTCATAAACATCTTGCATTTGGAACGCGGATCACAAATCAGTGTTCCGCATATCCGATGATGCAGTGGCTTCGTGAAGTGATTAAAATGTATCTCCTTGAAGAATGCACGCGAATGTTTCTTCATTATACGACAAAAGTCTTCGTCAATGGAACGTGGGTAGGCGCAGTAACACGACCAGAAGAAACAATGCGACTTATTCGACTTCATCGACGTAATGCGCTTATTCCGATTTACGTGAGTTGCCGATGGGATATTAAAAGTAATGAAATTCATATATTCACTGATGCTGGTCGGTTGTGTAGGCCAATTTTCTATATTGATGAAGATACTGGTCGTCCAAGTTATGATAAAGATGCTATTCTTGAAATGATACGCGAAGGTAAGGCGTCGTGGGAACAAATGACGACCGGATTTACCACAAAATCTGACCCAACGTTTCAGGCATCACATTGTAATTATTATACAATCGATGAATTGTATGGTCATGCACACGACACATCGGCGTTATCCGCCGTACAGAAAGTCAGTGAGGATGTTGCTCGTGTAAATACAATCGAAGATTTTCGACGACTGAAATCAACTCAAGCGATTATTGAGTATATTGATACGTCTGAAACAGAGTCTACGTTAATTTCAATGAGCCATAAGTTTGAGAGGCCATTGTCTGTAGAAGGAAAAGACCGTAGTAGCGGAGATGATGATAGTGAAGAAAGCGAAACTGATGATGCAGCTGATAAAAAGAGCCTGAGCCACCACAAACGTCGTAGCAGAAGTAGACAACATAGTAATCGTCTCCATCGCGCACACGTGCTTTCCAGCGACGGAAAACAATATACTCACGTTGAAATTCATCCGTCTCTACTCATGGGCGTTATGGGTAATCAAATATGTTTTCCAGAAAACAATCCAGTAGCGCGTAACGTCTTCGGGTGTGGTCAAGCGAAACAAGCAGCGTCTCTCTACCACAGCAATTATCAAGTTCGTATCGACAAAATGGGTGTTGTTATAAACAATGGTGAAGTTCCTATCGTTAAAAGCCGTTATCTCGACTTGATAAACCATGAAGAACATCCATGTGGATTTAATGCAGTCGTCGCAATTATGTCATTTAATGGATATAATGTAGAAGATTCGATATTGTTCAATGAAGCAAGCATTAAACGTGGAATGTTTCGTATTACATATTATAATATGTATGAAGCACATGAAGAAAGCAGCAGCGTTCGGGGTGCCCAACGAGATACTCGTTTTGCAAATATCCAGAAGGAAGGTGCTATCGGTATTAAACCAGGATATGATTACAGTTATCTTGACGACAACGGTTTTATTCGCGAAAATACTGAAATGGATGATAAGAAAGTTGTTATTGGTATGGGTTCAATAAGTATAAATAATGATGGCGGACAAATGCGTGATGTTTCTACAATGCCAAAGAAGGGACAACTCGGATTTGTTGATAAAGTATTCATCACTGAAGGCGAAACCGGGTTCCGAATTGGAAAAGTTCGAATTCGCGAAGAGCGTTTTCCATCCATAGGTGATAAATTCTGTTCTCGCTGTGGTCAGAAGGGTACATGCGGTTTAATTATTCCAGAAAAAGATATGCCTTTTACAAAAGATGGAATTCGTCCTGATATTATTATTAATCCGCATGCTATTCCAACACGTATGACAATAGGACAACTTATCGAAACACTTATGGGAAAAGCGTGTGTTCTTCATGGGGGGTTCGGCAATTGCACTGCATATACTAATAACGGTACGAAACATCAGTCGTTTGGAAGTGTTTTAACAGAATATGGATTTCATTCTTCTGGAACAGAAGTTCTTTACAATGGAATGACCGGTGAAGAAATCAAAAGTGATATTTACATTGGACCAACATATTATATGCGTCTCAAACAAATGGTTAAAGACAAAATCAATTATCGCTCACAGGGTCCTCGAACTCAGCTTACGCGTCAAACGGTTCAAGGACGTGCAAATGATGGTGGTCTTCGTGTTGGTGAAATGGAACGCGATGGTATATTAGGACACGGTGCTGCCCATTTTCTTAATGAATCATTAATGGTTCGCGGCGACGAATATCATATGGCGGTTTGTAATAAATCTGGTATGATTGCAATTTACAATCCTACACAAAATCTTTTCATGAGCCCGATGGTAGATGGGCCAATACAATATTCTGGCAGTTTGACAGATGCCGCATCAGGTGGTTCGGGTGCGGGTGCAAGTGTTATTCATATGACAAAATTTGGCCGTTCATTCAGTATTGTTCGTATTCCTTACTGTCTGAAACTTCTTATGCAAGAGTTGATTGTAATGAACGTACAGATGCGAATCATCACTGAAGATAATATCGATCAACTTCCAAGTATGTCATACTCCAAGAATGTATACAAGATACTCAAGGATGGTAAGGGTGCTATGGGTGTAGATGACATTATCGATAGAAACAGAGTGGCAGCTGGCCTGAAACCACGTGAATTAAATGCAAATTCACGTAAAGATGTACTTTCATCTACATTCGGTGAACGATTATCGAATGAAGACGAAGAAGAAGCCGCAATCGGTAGCCGTGTATATTTACCAAGCCGTAGTGAAGAAGAAGAAGAAGCTCGTAGAATGATGTCATCTCAAGAACTAAGAGCCGCAGCAAATGCAAGTGAGAGTTTTGACCCAGACATTCGTCCTGAAGAAATTATAGATGATTTGTTGGTGATCCATCACATTCGGATCCAAGGATTAGGTTGGCGTTTCGCATTGAAACCGGATATCGCACGCCAAATGCGCGGAAAGGGGGGCGGAACATTATCTCCAAGCGACTTAACGGGCGAAGATCTGGTTCTTGAATCTATTATTTTGGATAAAAATGGCGAACCCACCGAGAGATGGAATATTAGTGGTCGTCAATGGGTGGGTGACTACCCTACACGATACCCCGATGGCTGGCTATCTGAAATGCTTATTTATCCCGATGATACACCCATACCACCCGGTGTTATGGTGTCAGAATTGCGTAAGACGCGTAAACCCCTGAACTGGGTAACTGCCATTATTTCTCTGATGGATAAGTACTTTCGGAAAAAGGCGAAAAATCATCCGGTCGAAACAGAAAATGTTGCTCTCGCTGAAAATGAAAAGAGTATTGCTGAAAATGAACGAGAGACATTACGTGTTTCTGGTGAAATTGAACGTGCAAAGCGGGAAGGAAATGTTGCTGAAGAGGAACGTCTGAAAGTTCAACTGACACGATTGATGGATGAACGTGCGAAATATGATGCGATAAGCCGAGAGATGACGCGAGAGGCTGAGATGGAAGAGCAACGTAATCGGAAGTATATTCCAACTAGTCCGCAGTATTCTAGCTCTCTGCCTACTCCACCAGGGTCGGCAGATGAACAAGCCGACCAAGTACGTGGCGCAGTTGCTTCATTCAATGCAAGGATGCTTGAAAGATATGGTGAAAATGATGAGAATATACCAGAAAGTGACGGATATTCACCACGCACACCGACCAGTCCCGCTTATTCGTCTATATTTCAAGAGGGAGGCCAACGAACCCAACGAGGAGGCAGAGCGGGCAAATTCATTCCACAAATACCAGCATCAGTTGTTGAGAATTACTTGAATTCAAAGTATGGTGTATCACCTAAAAACATGTCATCTCATGTATCCGATACAGCAAATCAATCTATTTCCGGAATTATGAGTGGCGGAATGGCGAGTGGACTTCCAACCATGAATATACCCGTCGTGGCTACTATGCCGATGGCAGGAATGATGCCAATACAACAACAATCCACAGGAATCCAATCACAACAATCTGTATCAGGGGTAGCTCCTGGGACATCTGGGCAACAACAACAACAACAAGCATTAGGACAAACCGGAGGAGGAGCCAATGGAACCACTAATAGTCAATCAAACGCACAAGGGGTTAAAACATTTTCGATTAAAATATAAAATTGAATAATAAAGATTTGTCGCTATTATATAGTAGGTACTTTATTTCATTTCATTTCATTATGGCTCAACTCAGCAGCGGAACCGTTTCATCGTTATTCAAATCCAGGAATACACTACTTCATTTGCTTGCGCGTCAGGGAATGGACGTATCGAATTATACAGATTACGGTGTGGCAGAAGTTCAAACAATGTATGCAAATAATCAGTTGGACATGCTTCTTACAACAGAAAAGGACATCCATCCGGCTAGAAAGGTGTATGTCAAGTACTATTTAGCCAAAACGCTTCGCAGAGAGAATATCAATCACATGATTGACGACCTCTACTATCTTGAACAGGTGCTTCAACCGACGGATACTCTTATTATTGTCATGAAACAAGAAGTAAATGACACAGTCATCGGTATTCTTAATGAAATTTGGGAAAAGGACCGAATTTTCATTGTCATTCATTCTCTCGACCGTCTGCAATTCAATCTCTTAGAGCATCAATATGTTCCTGAACACGTGGTTTTGACCGACGCAGAACAAGAAGAAGTACTTAAGAAATACAACATCACGGATACAAAACAAATGCCAAGCATATCTCGATACGATCCTGTCGCACTTGCAATTGGATTACGTCCAGGGCAAATATGCAAGATCACACGTCCAAGTAAGACGTCTGTCACAACCAACTTTTACAGGTATTGTATTGCTAGTTGATATTATAACTAAAATTGTACATAATAATTTTTTGTTTCAGTATTATAACTGATATATTACTGAAAATATATAAATGACAATTACAAAATGTACAGCTGGTAGTAAATTTAGACTTCAATCCGGCGGTGAAAATGAAATAACAGTACCTTCAAGTGATGCTGATATGATAGAGGTATGCACTGCGACAATTATTCTGGATAAATTACATAAAGATTTTACAGAAAAATATACGACAGATGCAACACTTGGCAATATTTATGACAAACCATCATTTTATTTACGTAATCAACCAACATTTTCATCGTTTAATGGTGAAACGAGTGGTGGGGGAATTGACCGTTTTTATAAATATTTTACAGAAAACAAACCGGGTGACAACATTTATAGGGCAGCCATTTATGCAATTATGACCGGGAATTATAATGCAACCCCTCCGGATAATTATCTAACATCATCACCACCAGAAGAAATCAATCTTGAAGTTCCGTCTAATTTTAAAGGAATTTACGGATTAATTAATATAAATAATATTTTGGAAAAGAGGATAAATGATAAAATTAAATCATTATCTACAACATCAGATGGTTCATCTATTACAATAAATCATGAAAAAGATTATGAACAACGCCAAGGTATCAAGACGACATTAGAAGAAATCGCACGCAGAGAAAATGAGTTATACCGTGAGAAATTTTTAAATATTATTTTAATCATTGTTGGAATTTTTATAGTAGCATCACAACTTGTAAAACGATATTTTTCATTTGGCAGTGGCGGTTCAGGTAGCTCGGGTGGTAGTAGTATCTTTGGTAATTTATTTACTGGATTTGGATTAGGAGCAAGTAGTGGATTATTTAGTCGTTTTGGAGGTATTGGTTTGGGGCGCAGTGGTCGTTCGCGAATAACCGGTATATTTTCGAATAGTCCTTACTCATTATCAAATAGGTAAGAATTACAAATGAAACGTATGTTATAATATTTATTATATATAACATACTGTAATGGATTTTCAAGAAGAAAGAAATGGGCAAATATTATTTCCCAATGCTACATCTCAATCACTCGATAATTTTGATAAACCTCAAAAAAGTATTAATGAAGGAATGCAGCTTACAAATGACGACGATTTAAACAATGCAATGTCGTCACTTATGACCGAATATGCAAAACATAATAATACGAAAAATAAAACAATAATGCATGAAGGAATGCTTACAGGCACAACTATGAATTTGAACTTACTTCAGGGTGACCTTTTGAATTATGGCCGTTATGATTTAAATAAAAACCCAATTCAACCATTCACTGACCGTCTTCAAGAAACATTATCAATGTCGGGCGTGGTTTCATACAAAGAAGGATTAACCAATAATGACCCAAAATCCACAAATACCATTTCGACAAGTACATCCGGCACAACCAGTGCAGGCAAAAGTCAGAAATTACTAGACCTTGAAAAGAAATTAAGCGAACTTACTACAGATTATACTACACAATACCGGTTATACACAGAAGACTTACTGACCCGTTCTAGATTTTTACAAACCAATAGCCAGTACTTGAATAAATTGGTCCGGGACATGTCATATTCCGGAAGCGATGCATCTGCCGCTTTTTATTATGTAAATCAATTTGGTTATACACATCGTTATAAGGATTTATCAGCAGTACTTTTGTACGATGACAAGACATGCCCTGCTATCACGCGTAACGACACACTGGATAGTAATGACAAATCAAACCTGTTTAAGATAACTCCAGTATCATTTGTGGATATTAGTAATAACAGCGTAGGCGGCGGATTTAGCAAGTTTGCAGATTTAGCGAGTTATGACATGGTTGGTTATACGCCATGCATTACTACTCGAAATGTAAAATTACCAGGGGTTTCATCATCCGAAGATAAACACGCATGGATTGACGTTGAAGGTAAAAAACATGTCTACGAAAAAGGCGTATGGCCAGATAAACGTCATTCATCATGTTTTACATCAGTTGTTGGTGAGCCAATTACACTCACCGCCAACCAATACAATTCTATACCCACAGCAGAAGATTCGCCAATGAAAGAAAATAGCGAATGTTTTCGCGCCAGTGTATCACCTACTATAAATTCCAAATTAGCAGATATTAAGAAAAAAATCGACGATACTGTTACTGAAATAAAGAAAGAAAATCAGAATATATTGAATAGTGTCGCAAACACAACTATTATACAACGAGAAAAGACATTTGCAGAGAAATGGTCATCACTTGACGAAGAGCTTTTAGCTCAAATTAAGAAATTATTAGGTGATTATTATTACCCAGCCGTCTATGTGTTTTGGTGTTTTATTATACTGATAGCGGTTCTAATGATATTTAACTTTGCTTTTTTATTTGTATCTCCTGGTGGTAGTGGAGATAATGGTAATAGCAGTGGAGGAGGTGTATCGTTACTTGGTATTGTTGTTATGGTGCTTATCGTTATCTTTGCAGTGTATTACTACTTTTCATATACATACAATTTAGATGTAGAAATAACACGAAATGACAAAGATACTGTATATACAATGGTATAATATTCTGTGTTATATGTATCAGTTATAATAACAATATTGTAAAATATAGAAATGGGGGATTATTCAAGATTTCTTGCGAAGATGGCAGAGCTTAAAGCTATTGAAAGTGAGTATGACCAATTATCAAGAACGATTGTACCCGCTACATCAGATTCAGCACAGGTTAAATACGCAATAACTCTAGATAAAAATGCAATTTCGAATACGAAGCCCCCATTAGTCATTAAGCCAGGTGAAGATTATGGAGAGTATTGGAAGTACATTGGTAAGATTGAAAATCCTGATACAACAGCTAGTACCGCAGTAGCAAATAATTCTCAACAATGTTGGAATATGGCCGCGAACGACCTACGTCTTTTTCAAAAAGTGGTTTATACCGGTGTTGCAAACACAAATCCAGGAGAACCTAACTGGGATAATCGATGTTATGGTCTTGTTGCTACTGCACCACAGAATGTTTCTTCGTATTCTTCAGACGGACCCGGTTATACCTTCATGGTAGGTAATGGCGATGGTAGCAATACAGCTAATGTTAATAAAACCAATGGTATTTATACAAAATTAGGAATAAAAACATCAACCAGCGCTCCTATTTCTGATATCAGCGCCAACATAGCGAAAGCAGATAGGTTGTACGACCTTCAATTACGCGTAAATTCTCTTTCACAGGAGATTGTTGCAGAGTCTGATTCGGGTATCAATAATGACTTAAATAAATTAGTTGCATCTGCCGCCGGTTCAAGCGAATTAATCAGTAAAATCAATAGGTATATGAACGAGAGCGTTAGTGGAATTGATTCAAACTACAAATTGACCGACAAACGTAAAGAAATTAGTGGTGTTTATGCAGAAATCAACGAGCAAACTACACTTCGCGCAAGAAAATACCAATTCATATTCTACATTGTACTTTCGATAACTATTATTATTGGATATTGGTCATATACTTCAAAATTATCATTTTTAGAACAAATTTACATTATTAAAAATTATTTAGGTTGGGGGTGGTGGACAAATTGGTGGATTTTTACTGTTGTCGTAATTGTATTTATTGTTTCATCATTTGGTTGGGACATGAAAGGTAATATATTAATGATAATTCGTTATTTATCAGATCCAGAGTTTTGGACCGGTCAATTATGGTGGGTTGGTGTTACATTTTTAATGTTAATCGTTATTTTCTTCTATGCATCTTTCAAGTCATTTTTTGTAAATGTTGAAGGGGGAATCAAGAATGTGGAGAATAATATTTTTGGTAGTGACAATTAAACTTACAATCCATAAAAATATTCGCAGGTATATATAGTATTATAAATATCATTATTACTATATGTTTTATCAAAATTCGAATGATTTAGTAAAACAGACAAGTGTCAAATCAGGACATCTGCAAAATTCAAAAGAAACACGAGAACTATTGAATTCACAATCTACTATATTCAAAGATAACGACAATCATTATAAAGACACCGATGAAAATAGCAATAGAAATAATTCATCTTTAAATATCGGTGTACAATTTCAACAAATGATACAGGGTTTAATAAATGGATTTTCGACAAAAGAAGGTATGAACGGCCCTGGAACAGGAAATGCTCTTCCCGCTAATCCATCTATCGGTATAGGTGGAAACAGTAAATTAAACCAAAATGAATTCATAAAAAGTCAAGCGGAAGAAGATAAAAAATATACAAAACAGGAATTAGACCATATAAAAAAGGTAGATGGTATTATGAAATTAATTGAAAAGGATGATAAAAACCGACGTCAAAATTGGGTCGAAGTTACTGATACTACTGGTGTTACAAAATATGGTTATATTACCAAAGATGGGATTTTTCAAATATGGCATGTTCCCACATCACCGTCTGCTAATCCTGCAAATTGGCTTCAAACCGACAAAATGAAGCAAAATAGTGGAGTAATTGGCTGCCCGGCACCAACCGGTTCTACTCAAAAAATCAAAATATCCGAGAAATGGGATAATATTAAACCATTTGATTTAGTTTATGCCGATACAGATAGTGGACGAAAAAACCCATTATTCATGTTGATAAATGATGTGGTTCGTGACCCGAAAAATACAGTAAGTGGAAAAGGTATGTTTTCATGTGGAAATGAAGGAGGAAATGTATTTGTTGGCCAACGCCCATCGGCAGATTTTCAGTTCGACACTTCTGGCGCAGATACTATAAAAATGGGTTGTTATGTAATCGATGATAATATCACTGATAGCGATTTAACCAATCGTGGATTTAAATTTCAAGATGACCTTAGTGAAGCGTCTATTTCACAGTGCAAACGTCGTGCAGAGGATTTAGGAAGTTCATATTTCCTGGTGTCTTCACCTGATAAAGACAAGCCAAATAATCGCGGTGGATGTTGGATTTACACGGGTTCAGGTAAACCTAACATAAATGGCATTTTAACCATCGATGAAAAAGGCACTAAATGCCACTCCGTGTCTAATCCCGAGGTAGATGAAGATGGATTTTTTAAATCATATACGATTTCTAATTTGAAGAGATTGTATGGTAAAGATACAGCAGTTCAAGTTCCACTTAATCCACCTAATCCAGAATGCGACCATACTACAAGAAGCCGCTGTGTTCTTCCAGGATATCAACATGTTGGAGATGGAACATGTTATCCAAGGAACTGGAATGGTTGGTGGGCTTATGGAGGATTATACAGGTACAGCAAGCAAGAACTAAAAGGTTGGTTGAATGCACTTCATAATCGAAATGCTGACGGATTGGAACGTAATGCTGTTAATGAATACATCGAAAAATGTAAAAAAACAGAAGGGTATGAATTTTTAGATGATAATCCTCAATCACGTACTAAGATTCAACGGTCAGTTGCACTTTATTCACTTAAAAAAGGCGGACCAACTGGTGTAGATGAAGTCGGGCGAAATGGACGCGGTTATGTCGGACGTATCGCTTATATCGACCATAATGGTGAAAGACATGATTATCCTGATTCTGCACTTTCATATATGGCTCCTTCTAAAAACGATAAAGGAGAAACTCAACCAGCAATGTATGTGAATTTGGGCGGTTATGATACACGTTCTGCTGAAAGCTCATATAGTCTTAAAGAAATTACACCAGGAAGTTTTAGTGAGGCCAGCAATCTTCTTTATAAAGCAAGTCGCGACGGTTGGTCACAATCTGCATTTCATCAACGATGTGATAATAAAGGTCCTACATATACTCGTGCAATTATAAGGGATGGGCGTGTGCTAGGAGCATATACCTCTTTAAGTTGGTCATCTAGTGTTCAAAACTACCAGAATGATACTACAGCATTTCTCTATGATGGAACGACAAAATATCCTTCAACCAATGGAATCTGGGGTTCAGGTGTGTATGCTACTTATAATAATTCAGGCTATTACCCGACATTCGGTGGTGGGCATGATTTTTATATTTGGGGTCAAAACATGTATAATAATGCGTACACATTCACAACAAATGATGGTCGGGCACCATTCGGTCGAAGTAGATATACATATCAACAATATGAACTGAGAGACCTTGAAGTATATTCTGTTGACGCTAATACTTTTCCACAAACATTAGAATTCGCGCGTAGATTACGAACAATGCCAGTCGGTGAAAGCATCACTGCTTCCTTCGAAAAATGCCAAGGTATGTGTGATGCGGATGAGAAATGTGGAGGATTTGTTTATACCAAGGGTTCTGCTGGTGCGGATGGAAAATGTGAACTGAAAGACAGGACTAAAATGTATCCTGTCGGTTTGCGTATATCCGAACCAACAAAACAGTTAATGGTGAAAGTCCCCACAATTAATCAAACTATAAATGATGCTGCGTGTAAAGTAAACAATGGAAAATACACTATGATTGACAGTGCTCAATATGCACATTATCCAGATACAGGTGCAATGACATCTAGTACTAAATGTGATATCGCTAATATTGTTCCAAAAGAGGGTTCGTTAAAAGCAAGCGACTTGACATCTATGTTCGGTGCTGTTGATAACATTTTCGATGAGACACAGGAAAAAACAGATGAATATCGAGAACAGACTGAAATTAAACCGATAGTACAGATACCACAAGGGGGAATAAGTGAAGGGTTTACTCCAGGAGCTGCTAGAAAAGAGAAAACCGCAAACTTTTATACAGACGCAAGTAATAATTATGGGCAAGCAATGCAAGGTGTGCAAACTAGTTTGAAGAATATAGCCAACGCAGAATATCAGCGCGAACGCTTACTTGCTATAACAGAAGAGAGTAATAAAAATTTGATATCCGAGTCATACAAATTTATTCTTTGGAGTATTTTAGCGATATTGGCAATATTGGCTCTTTTGAAATTGAAAGAAATGTTTGGCCAGGATGAAATTGAACCTGATAATGGTGGCGAGACCAATGGTGGTGGACTTTTAGCGACAATATTAGGATGGTTAAGTATAGGAAGTATTAAAACAGACGATATTCCGGATAGAACTGAGTATGTAAAGGCAGCATTATCTTCCGCTGGCGAACAAGTGAAAGAAGCTGGAACTAATTTGGCAGTTGGTATTACCGAAGGAGCTGATAATTTAGTTAATTCTGCAAATGAAGCTGCTGCTGGGGCTATTCAAAACGCGAATACAATGGTAGATAAAGCAAAGGAAGCTGCATCAGACGCAATCGATAAAATTGGAAATGCGGCAACATCGATAACCTCGGAACCATCAATACTATCTTCTACTACAAATGGACAAAGAAATACAGCCGTTCCACCCACTCCAGTTACCACTACCGGAGGCAAATCACGTGTCATTAAGAACTCGCGTTATGGAAAGAAATAATGAAATAATAATATAATCAGTATTTATGGATTGTAACTACTCATTATAAATAATATGGTATATCAATTAAGTGAAAAAAATCAAATTCTTGTTGCGTTGTTTGCGATTGTCATATTATGTGCAGGAAAGTTATTCAAAGATTACTTATTTCGTCAGGGATATATTGAAGGTTTGCAAGTTACAACAGAGACGAGCACTCAACTGAGACGAAAACACATTAATAATACAGGTATGAACGCAGCGGCTATTACTAATGCTATTACAACAAACACATTTACTGCATCCTTAGATTTTTTAGTTATATTGGGGGAAGATATGGTAAAAAGTAGTAGCGTTTCAAATGTATTAGTAATTAACTGTCCCAGTGATGTCGGGGGCGTAGTAACGTTGCCTGCTACTCTAAGCACTTCGAATGTTTCTACATCGGTTACTAATGCAACTCTCACCCCTACATTTAGTAACAGAGATATAACATTCGCACTTGCTTCAAATGGTACTATTAAGAAAGATACATTAATTAAAATTACAATTTCGGGTATTTCTATCATTCCTTCTGAAAGTAGTTCTAATACTCCACCATCAACGATTACTGATATTAAATTTACAATAGCTCTAAAAGTAAGCAGTGGAGGTGCCGATAAAGAAACCACTGACAGAACTGTAAGAATATTACCCGCATTAGCAGGTACTGAAAACGATTTTGTATCTCCTACTGCCACAACTAGTGTCGAAATTCAAGACGCAATTAATGGAATTATCGCACGTTTGGCGGATACCAGCAATAATGGTCCTTCAAGAACCGAAAGGGAATACTTGTTGAAATCGCGTTCTGCACTTGTTACTTTACTAGCATCAACATATGGTACAGTGAAAGAAGCAGGTCAAGTTTTTGATTCAGAAGCATTGTATGAAGCACAACGAACTGCGATAGATTTTATTAAGAATGAAAAGGAACGTGCTAAAAAAAACGCGGACTCTCTTAAGCAAGACAATACAAATAAACGTCGTATGGCGCAGATAAATACGTATTACACACGCAATTATGAAGCGAATACTGAAGTAATGAAAAATATTATTTTTGTATCTATCGCTCTTATTGTACTCGCCGTATTACGGAATAAGGAACTTGTACCTTCATCTATTGCAACTTTAGGCGTTATTTTTGTTCTTACATTAGGCGGTATCGTTATTGGAAAACAAGTTATTGATATCATGTGGCGGGATGACCACGATTTCGATAAATATAACTGGGCATTTAATGAGGATGAAGTGAATAGAAAACAACTTGTACAACAGAATGCTGACCCGTCGAATTTATCAGAAATGGGAATGGGGATGGCGCCATGCTATGGACCAGGTTGTTGTGATATTGGAACCACCTGGGATAATTCCGCAAAGAAATGTATTCCCAGTGTGGGAAGAATATATGAAGGTTCTGCTAAATGGTCGAGTGCAGCCAATGGCACCGTAACAATAACATTCAAGAGTAAGAGCGCTTTATCCAGTACATCCCCAGCCGACCAAGTGTTTATTACACTGCCCAATGGATTATTTACCACAATGAATACGGCGAGTGCTCCCAATGGGTTTTCATGGAATAATCCAAGCGTGGGGTCACAAATTGTTTTGACTGTAACTACATCAATTAATGCTGATAGTAATATTTCTATCGCTCTAACTGGTTTAAATCTTGCTACAAGTCAATATAGTATATCCAAAACTCTTAAGGTGAAAACATCGAAAGACATAAGTGAAGTTCCAATTGAAATAAAAGATATTCCGATATCAAATTAATATAATCGTCATGATGTAATTATAATCTAACAAATATAGTAGTTATATTATAATAAATGGGTATCGATTTTAATGATGCTGAAGGTATTGAACCTGAACTTCTAGAACAAGCAAAAACCGGGGAGGCCGCAATGAAAAATGCAGTATCAACAGATAAGGATACATTGAAAATTTCTGGAGGAGGGGGCAACCTACCATTTGATGAAGTTCTTGAACAATCTCAAAATAATCTAACAAAGGTGAAACAAATTATATCACAAGGTGGATTTACAGGTCCAGAAAAAGATAAATATGAACTAAGCCTGCATCATGCTGAATGGGTACATTCGCGAAACATAGAACACAAATGCGACAATGAAGTGAATGAAAAAAGCGTAAAATATACGGCTTTAGTTAATGGAAAGGCGCAAACCCACGAAATTAATAAAGCGCATTCGGAGTGGAAAAGCATGCGAGAAAAATGTAAGAATAGTAGTTCGGACTTATTTAATAAAGCAAACCAATATATCGAAACTGACCGACGGGTTCGTGCAAATAAAAAGGCGGAAAGTGAAATATACCCTTCATTTTATTCAAATCAGGAAAAATTTCAAGTGGCAAGGAGTGATAATAATGATACTACTATCGGTGTCGAAGGATTTATAGGAACCAATCCATTAAAAGAAGGATTTGATTACTATAATGGAACTTCTTTTGCGGATGGAAATAAAATTATACCTCAGAGTAATCCTACCGCCAGAAAATTTAATGAACGTCTTCCATTATATGATGACAAAAATCGGGATACGACGTTTGAAACTAGTACTACAATTCTTCCTTGGAAAGAATATTATGTAGACTGTTCTAAACAGACCGAGAGCAGTCGTTCGCAAATATGTGATATTGCAAATCGCAGAAAGAACCAATATATAATGACCATTAATCAATTATTTGATAAATCAGATGAACTATTGAATAGTTATTCCGCTTTATCCAAACTTGGAACCGGCAATAAAGATAACGAAAAAATAAATGAAATTTTAATGAAAAATTCAAATATAAAATCTATTGTTGATAATCAAAAGAAAAATATCGCGCTGTATAAGCAAAATGCATTATACGACTATGATGAATACAACAGTCTTTCATTTTACGAAGATTTGGTTGTATTTATTTATTATGCATTATTTGCAATGTTTGTTTTCATGTCTTTGCGCGATTTCTTTTCGTTAACTGGTGTATATGATATGCGCAACATTATTATATTAATATTGCTCGGTATATATCCAAAATTCATATTACAGGTTATATTATGGGTATTAAACAGTCTTACCAAAATAGTAGAGCTATTAGGTCTTAAAAATGTGAGATTTTGGAGTTAATAAAAATTATGATTTATATATTTTGTCCTGTACGAAAACAATTACATTCAAATACTTTTACATACCACAATCAAAATAACCACAATTGTTATAAAACAAATATGATAGTGCACTATACATCTCTTGTTTTATGCTACGACCCTGCTTTATGCTTCTTCTTCTTCTTCTTCTTCTGCTTCTTCTTCACTTGAAAAGACGAAGCGGAAGCAACCTCTCCTGGAACAATTATTATTATAAATTATAATGATAATCATAATGATAATCATAATGATAATCATAAATTTTACATAAAATTTATTATTAATTTTCTAAAATTTTCTTTGATTTTTGGAATTTGAATGGGTCATTTCTTCGAAACTGGTTGGAGGACGACTACCGCCGCGACCTTTGTTAGGCGGACAATACCAGACGCCATTTTCGTTGCGGACACATTTGTCGCATCTAAAATCCGAGAGATTTCACTCAAATCATTAACAATATTCGGGTTCACCTCCTTCTCATGGAACGCGATTTTTTCCTAAATACGCGCTTGGCGGATTTCTTGTATTTGCGCGAAGAAGAACGGGTGCGACGGCGACGGCTACGGGAACCGCCATCCTGATGTTGGTCTTGTTTCATTTTCATATTAGTTAAAATCGTAATAAATTGTTCTGGAATGGTAATATCATCAAAATTTAATTGATAACTCATATCTTTATTATAAAACCACTGCATAGTCTTTTTTTGATTATCATCACTCAGAGTATTCCATGTATCTTTATAACTACTAAAATTAGTATCGTCAAATAACAACTTTTGAAACGCAGCGAGTTTTTCATTAAATTCATTTTTTTGTGAATATTCCATTTTTACTATATAATATATTCCGATTATAATCCTCCCTTCCTATATTCAAATACTTTTATATTCTATACATCTAAAATCCGAGAGATTTCACTCAAATCACTAACAATATTCGCATACTATAACGAAACTGGAAATAAGTGATTTCGTCATAAATAATATATAAATATTTAATAATTTTCTGTCGCACTGTCATTATTATTTTCTTCTTCGTATGCTTCGATATCGTCATCATAAATAATGCGGCACTTTCGCCATCCTTTGGACGTAAGTTTTCCAAACTTCTTCGTCATATAATCGTATAATTCATTAGCCTTCGGAATATTTTTACCATGCTGCACAACATACCATTTCTTAAACTCTTCAAACACCTCCATCTTCTTAATATACATGTCTTCATCGGCGGCGCGTATCTTGTCACGCAAAAACTCCGATAGGTAGTCCTGTGTATTACGATATTTATTGCTACTTGCAGTGACTGCCGCACATGTTCGTACTTTCCCATCTGTTTCGAATGCCTTTTTGACGAGCATCGCCATAAATACATTTACCCACGTTTTGATTTTGACATCCAAGTTCTTGTCGATGAGGAATTGATATGGCTCTTCGGGGTCATCAGTTTTCGGCTCTTCGCAAAACTTCGATTTATAAGGACACAGTCGGATACGACGCCATGTACCATCATCATTGCTTTTGATATCAAATAGTACATTCGTACATACGACCAACTTAAACTGAGGGACAAACGTAATCGTATTCTTGAATAACGCACGGGCTGTCATATCATCACCGCCAGTAATTTCTTTGAGAATACCTTCATTGATACGGTCGCCTTTTGTCGGTTCCTGCATCACTGCATATCTCACACCTTTTAATATAGCAAGCTCTGGTGAAGCACCACCAATCATCGCGCGCTTCTGGGTAACTGCAGTGATAGGGAGAACTGCCTTATATTCACCAAGACAAGCCGACATTAGTTCGATGAGTTTTGATTTACCATTACTGCCACCACCGATATAAATGTTAAACGTTTGTTCGCGATTTGTGCCGATTAACGTTGATGCAAGATGCTCCCACATATAATTCCTAAGTTCTTCTTCTGGAAAGAGTTGAGCCATAAATTCATTGATTTCACTGATATGTGTTTTATGCCGTTCAGTATCCAGCGGAATATAGTCGATTTTTGTGGTCTTTGAGAGATTATCATCAGGTTGTCCGCGTCGAAATGTCTTCGTCTTGAAATCAATAACTCCATTCTTAAAGCATAAGAGATCCGGGCGTGTATCTATCTTGTCTTCAAAATCCTTATCATAAAACTGCTCACGCACCTCACGCATAATGTTATTCTTGAAACTTGTTGTTTTTAGTTTGGTGCAAATATCAACAATACGACGCGAACGTTTACGGGCCGATGTGTATTGGTCGGATGTTGGGTCCAATCCTGATGTAAGGTCCATAATCTCACGGTGTTTTTTCGTATAAATATCATGCATATCCTTAGAAATGAGCGCGCGAAGTGAATTTCCCTGGTCACATTCCACCCACCGATTTTTATCGAATTCATACCACATATTGTCTTTTACACTTACACAAACGAAACGGTCCTTGAAAATTGTATATAAGACAGTCGCCAAATCCACATCAGTCGATGCATCGTTAGTGGTTTCATTGCAAATAGTTTGATGGATAAAGTTATCAATGGTTTCATTACGAATTCGACTATAATCCTCGGGACAGTCATTTTTTGCCCAGTACATAATTGACCGTCGCGTTAAACCATCTGGACTATATGGGAACCCACACCACGTGTCATAATGCTTCATAATGTCAGCGTATGAAAATTTCGCGGATTTTGCACTGAATAGCATCCACGTCAGAAACAACTTATCACTCGTATTATGTAAGGCCAAACCCACGCGAAGCCATTTGTCGTATGGGTCGTAGTATTGTGATGGAAGTGCCATCGTATAATGATGGGTTTCCCGAATTTCATACTCCTTAGGTTCAAGCATATTCAGCATGATTTCAATCGCCATCGAAAGTTCAGAGTGGTTTGTGATTTTATCCATCATGATTAAACCATTATGTCCCAATAATGCATCACCGGTTCCATTCCCGTTGCTTCCTCCTAGGAGATTGCCATTTCCGCCAGTGATTACCAATCGAATACGCTTACCATCTACTCCGCCGGCTCCACCATTCGCTCCGTTTCTACTGGATGTACCGCGTTGTTGATTTAGTATTGCATCATATTCAGCCTTGAGTGCAGTATTATTTGCCAATAATGCAAATGAAGAATATTCAGTGTCGATTGCCCCAGGAGCACCGCTTGTGGCTGTTTGCACGGACAATTTCGCAAAATTATCCTTGACATTGAATTTGCTAGTTTTTTCTTCTTGACACATCCATGCATGGTCATTGTCATTCGGGTCATGCATCATTATGAAATGATACTTCATCATATATGCCTTGTGTCCTGGTTTTCTCGACCCATATAACTGCCAGTTGGTATGACCGCGCGATATTCCTTCGTCGAGAACATCATTCCACGAATTTGTAATCGGCAAGTCCGTCCATATTTCTGGAAGTTCTTTCAGCATTCTTGCACGCAGCATTCTCTGAATTGGACGCTCTACTATTGCGCCAATTATCATATGAATTCCATCTTTGGTTACATCATCTAGCTGATTTACGTCGCTCTTTTCGAAGACATAAATAGGAAGTTGCGCGTTTTTCGGAATTTCAACCAGTGTCTCAAGTGTCTGGACATATGTCTGTATCATATCCAATACATGCTCTTTTGTATGCTGGCGTTTCGTAATACTTGTATCATATCTGAAGTCGAAGTCCACTGTAATCAGTCCTCTTTCTGGGTTTTGTTTTTCAGTAAGAAATTCCTGTTTTCCATTTTCAAAAACATGAGTATAATACTTCTTCCAAAACACTGGCAATATGGCTGGAGGAATTGTATAAACACCACCATGTACATTCAATGTATTATCGCGGATTCGAGTATGTGTATATGCTTCTCCGGGTTTCGATATATGATGTTTCATAAATTGTTCATATGTCATACCAGCACAAAGAGACTGGTATGAAGCGGTCATTGGGTCCGACACAGATGAAGTTGTGGGCCCGGGTGTTGGCATGTCAGTGCCAACCATCATTCCATTTTGCAAGGTCGTCGTCATCGTGTCCTTTTATTATCTCTTGTAAAATTCAATGGTTATAGGTTCAAACTTCAATTTTGTTTCGATTTATGAATTGAAAATTGTAAACCTCCGGTTTATATATTCCAAAGGTTTTATCTCTAAATCTGATCCCCCAAAAATGGCACTTTGACTTTTTCTTCGAACTATATTCTCAAAAAATGGGGATACCTTATTTTTCGATTTTCTGGGCGCGGGACTTTTATAAAAAAAATGATTTTGCACGGTGGATTTTTTTTTCGGGTTTGCATTTTTCATTTTGTGACGATATATCGTCACATGTAAATTTTTGTTAGCATTTCAGTAACAAAATATTTAGACCAATCTTATTTTTTGCTAGGTGTATCGTCACAAATGTTGATAAAACATGTATGCTAAAGCCAATATGACAACAAATGTAGTACCTAAAAAAGGTACCGCTTTGGATTTTTTAACCGCCTTGATGATGAAGTTCCATATTGACATTTATACAAATCAAATATATCAATTATAGTTAATGATGAAATCATTTTCTCGGCCGAATAAGAAATACAACGTGCCGTTGTGGATTGCCACTGGAATTACACCTCCTCCCATGTATGTATTCGTATCTGATAAATAAATATACTATAAACACATACAAAAAATATAAAAGTAGAAAAAATTGAACTTATAATTATCTCACAAATGAAACACGCATCATCATGGAACAAGAACTCCACACACTTCGCGCACGTGTAGCCGAACTTGAATGCAAACTTCAACAGCATAAACTTAACCAACAATACATTTCACCCAAAGACTGGATACGCAACAACCTGGAAGAAGCGCAGCAAATTATTGACAGCATAGTCGAAATCAAAGGCATCACAGAAGACCCACTCAAAGCTGCAGCTCAGCTGGAAGGTCGCACAAAGATGACCCCGGACACAAATACAGAACTGCCCTATGACTGGAACGTTAATGCGGCAAACACTGCAGGGACACTTGAAAGAAATTTTTCGGTACCGTCTTATTCGAAACTGTACGAATATTGATGAATAAACCAAACTAACCAAATTAACCCAAAATTAAAGAAAAATTGTTAATAAAATTCTTTTTTATTAACAATGAATAAAATGAACAAAATGAACCCAATGCCATCCGAAGATTAAGTAAATATTATAATTAATATCTTAATAATTGTAACCTATTTTACGTTTTATTCATCGGTATTATTTGCAAAACAGCAAAAACAAAACAATACCATTAATCCAACACAACAACATTCATCTTCTTTATTTTTATTAGTTTGAATAGAATGATTATTACTATACGACTGTGGGTATGGTTGTGGATATGGTTGTGGGTATGGTTGTGGGTATGGTTGTGGGTATGGTTGTGGTTGCAAATATACCGGAGGAGGAGGATACGTTGGACGTGAATAATAATTTTGATTATAATTTGGATAAGCTGGAGGCGGTTGATAATAAATGCCAATCGTTACATCGTCATTATCTATAGGAGGTGCGGTGGCAACATTATTGCTGCTATTATTCATATTATAGTATATATATGTAGATACACATACAATATGTTTAAATGTTTAAATATTTAAATGTGTATATCGTATTAAAAAAATTGATGTAAAGCCAACATTTAAGAGTATGCAAGTAACACTTGAAATGCAAAGATTAATTGAACAAGTTGTTGAAATGATTGCGTCCAATTCAAATATCTCGATTGTTCTTCTTCGTAGGAAGGAAGTTATTCAATGGTTGTTTGGCGACCTATCGTTTCTCCCGGAGATTGCAAAAAAGAACAAAACTGCAGATGAAAAATTGTACAAGGTACTTGAAGACAAATGGGGGCAGGATATGCTCAAGGTTCGTCGGCCGGATTTGAAGTTGGATAAACAATGGACGAACAAGTTTGGAGAGCATCTGTGTGAAGAAATCTTCACTTTGATTGGAAAACATGTAACAAAACCGCTGAACAAGCAGCATTATCAACCAGATTCTGAGGTGGATGATGCTATATTAGAAGCCAAGGCGCAAACATTTTATACATCTGGAACTGCAGGAGAAAAAATATTAGGGTCACCGTTCAAATACGCGGATGTTCCTGTATTATATGGTAAGCCATTGAAAATTATTTGCATAGGGGGTGCAGAAAAGGTATGCAGAGAACAATATGGTAATCTTCATGGTGACAAGTCTAGTTCTCAAAAAAAGAAAATACTAGAATGTTTCCGTGAAATCGGAATTGAATATATTGGTGCAACAGACATTCTCAGGTCGTTGATAGAAGTACGATGACTATTTATGATATTATTTAATAATTGCTAATCAGGAGTTCATTTGTTCTAGCGTCTGGCTCTTTTGAATTGATTGAACGCCTGCAATTTATCACAGAAATCGTATATAACGGCACAGGAAACGCATCTTTAACCAGAGAAACATCGGCGTTACTCAACATCATCAAGACTTTTTTTTTCTTCAATTCATGGCAAAGGTTAAATAACAATTTGTGATTATCTAAACCAAATCCATCTGATGTATATGAAACAAATGATTTACTTGTTTCTGGTACATAAGGAGGGTCTAAGTATATGAAATCACCGCTTACAACCTGTGTAAATGCATCGGCGTATGAACATTCTGTAAATACGACATCTTTAATTAATGTTGAAATGCGAATGATATGCTCTTCATCGATAAATGACAGATTTTTGTAATTTCCATACGGAACATTGAAACCATTTGGTCCTTCACGATACAATCCGCGAAAGCATGTTTTATTCATGAAGAGCAACATTGCCGAACCAATTATCGTCATTCGACCTTCTTTTGATAGCATATTAAATCGTGACCTAACCCAAAAGTAGTAAGATTCCGGTGATGTTAGCGCAGTTTCTAATGTTGAAGCGGTTCGTATCACTTGTGGATTTTCTTTATTACAAGATGTGTATTCGTGTATAAGTTTTTTAGTTTCACGGATGAGAGAAATTGGGTCGGTTTGAATATTTCGATAAAGACCTATTAAATTAGAATTTAAGTCGCTTGCATATATGTTGCCTGCAATTTTTATGCCCCCGATTGCCTTCTTCGAGAGAACCGCCAAAAGAACACTACCACCACCCAAGAATGGTTCGTGATAATTATTCATTGTTGATGGTATTCTTTCGAGAATGTCGTCCATGATTTGTGTTTTTCCTCCAGCCCATTTTATAAATGGTTTTTCTATTTCGCATGTATTATTCATTTTACGGGATGGCATCCTGTTTTGAATTTAGATAATGGTTCGAACGGTTTATAAATGATATACTACAACATTATTATTTATTGAAGTTGTTTCAATTTTATAAGATAAACTCACATAAATACATTTATTAGAGTATTATTTAAAAGTCCGAGATATGCAAGACGAAACTAATAAGGTCGTAATTTCAAAAGACACAATCACGCGTCTTCTGCGAGATATACGAGATGTCATGACTGACCCAACATTAGCAGACTCCGGAATTATGTATCGTCATAGCGAAACAGATATACTTACTGGTTATGCGTGCATTGTCGGTCCATCAGATACACTTTATTTTGGTGGATATTATTTCTACGTCTTTAAGTTCCCAACAAACTACCCACATTCACCACCCGTTATTAGTTTTATAACAAATACTGGAAATATACGATTTCACCCAAATTTTTATGCAAATAAGAAGGTGTGTGTTTCGATTGTGAACACATGGAGAGGTGAGCAATGGTCGGGATGTCAAAATATTCGGTCAGTTTTAATGACATTTCAATCATTATTAGACAACGAGCCGCTACTGCATGAGCCAGGAATTCGTCCTTCTCACAGTGATTTTGTCCCATATCATTTGATGGTTGAATATTATAATTATAAATTTGCATGTTTGGCTTTATTACGAGATTTTACGACGTATGTCGCAATCGAGGATACGCTTGTTCCAGAATTCAAAGAGTTCATGAATAGACATTTTCGTTCTAACAAACAGCGTATTCGAGAGATATTAACAGAGCGTGTGAAACAATTTCCCGAACGAAAGCCGATAATTGTTAGTTTGTATGGTTCAATACATACATATATATCTTATGATACAATCATGAAGGATTATGATGCAGTCGATGCTGCTCTTCCGCCTGTATAAGTATTATAATAATTGCCAAATATACTTAAATTGAAATTAAATGTATTTATATACAATATAGTACCATTCGACGCCTCTGTGGTTTATTGTCATTTTAGAGTTAAACGATGCATTTCTGTTCAGTATGTGCCAACATGTATTACATCAGTATTACACCGGATAACGAACTGCAGTATTATTGCCGTAATTGTGGTAATATCGACAATACAATTGCAGCAGAAAATATTTGCGTTTCTAAGGTTAATGTAAAACACACAACCACGCAGCAATCATTTTCGCAGGTTGTTAATAAATATACAAAGTTCGACCCGACTTTACCGCGAATTAATACAATCCGTTGTCCAAATGATGAATGTCCAAGTAATAAACCATCATCGGAAGCGTCGTCCGCCTCTGGTGGGGGTGCAGCAGGAGGAGAAAAAAGAAAATCACACAATGAGATTATTTATGTGCGTTATGATGATACCAATCTGAAATACGTATATTTATGCGCAAAGTGTGATAAGGTCTGGAACACAGAACAGCAATAAAATTAGTGGTAGAACATCGTAGTTTTTATTATTTTCCAATTTCGAAAACAATAAATAAATTGAAACATAATAAAGTGTGATACATATATATATACAATTCCCATTCGTAATGTCAAGCGGTATTCCTACTTTGCCAAAAGCACAAAAATTGCGCGGAGATGATGATTCAGAGAACGAAGATGATGACCAGGTGGTACAACAAGAAGACGGGTCCGGAACGGAATCAGGAGACGCTGCATCTATTCAAAGCGACACTGATGATGCATCCACTTCTGCTGATACAGCTGATGATGTAAGTGAAGACGATGATGCTGCAGGAGAAAATAGTGACGAAGGAGAAGCGTATGACGAAGAGGGCGGTGGCGTTGCTTCGGGCAGAAACCAAAATAGCGATGATGAAGGTGTATCTTCCACAAAAAAAAATAAGAAGAAGCGCACGGCTAAAAAAAACATGGATGACGACATGACATTGTTGGGAGTTCCTCATGGGGTACATTTTGACGAAGATGATAACGAAGACGATGACGAAGATGCTGACAAAGATAGCAGTGAATATTTCCAAAAATTAAAAACGAGTGTTCGTGAAAGTTACGTCGATACGTATCATCCGGAAACTATGTCGCATAACTACGATGAGATTCAGACACTTGCTCGGGTTATCCGGAATAGCGCAGGTATTATCGTTGATGATTTACATCGGACAACCCCGATTATGACGAAGTATGAAAAAACCAGGATACTCGGTCAACGTGCAAAGCAAATCAACGAAGGTGCGCCTGCTTTTATCAAGATTGATTCAACAGTTATTGACGGCTATTTGATTGCTGTTAAAGAGTTGGAACAGAAGAAAACCCCATTTATCATTCGAAGACCGTTACCGAATGGAGGTTCCGAATATTGGCGTGTCCAGGATTTAGAAATACTTTAGTCATTGTGATAGTAATATGATGGTATAATACTAATATTAGTAATTTTTCTTTTGTATGTTGGGTGGTATTGATATTCATTTAAACTATCCAACGAAGAAGATGATGCCGACAATGTTACACTCGTCGACGGACTTGACAAATCATCGAACGTATATTGGGTATTAATATTATTATTGATAAAAGATGAATTAGAAGAAACGGTGGATGTGTCTTCTTCTTTTAATTTTTCGTTACAACACCTACATATACAACAATGTAAGTACTTATGTAATATAGTAAAAAAGTTACTGGTTGTCATATTTTACTATATATATATATTATTGTTTATTACGTTTCGCAGATGTGCCACATTCTAACACTTCCAACGCTTTCCACATTCCAAACATGTTACAAATGTCGTCATTGGTTCATCCGCTGACCGGGTTTGAAGTTGGTAATACGTGCATTTCTTCGATTTGCACTTGTTGCATGTAAAATTGTCAGTGGACGCTTCAATATTTGGCTCATACTTTTGTTTGTCGCGGACTTTCTTGTCTTCGATTAGTTGCTTCCATTTATCTGGGCATATTTCTTGATGGGTCATAAATGCGATATCTTGTGACTTGATATTTCCTGAAATAACTGCGCTCGATACATCTGGTTTCTTTAAGTTAACATATACAGACCTGAGATGGTCAATGTATAATGTCACGAAAAACGGATTAGACCATTTTTTGACAATATTGTTTTTTGAAGCATTTTGAAGTGTCCAATTGAAGATGCCCTTTTCGATATTTGTTGAAATTGTCTCAATATCTGCATCATTATTGGTATGAGCACCCGACCCCATCCGAGTATTCGTCGTATTTTTCTGCAATAACGAAGTAAGTCGTTTGCGAATCTCATTACGGAATTGGTCTGGATATGCGATGGTTTCGACGGCCGACATAGAAATCTATTGTATTGTATAGTCTATAATAGATTTCTTTATTCAATTTTTCATACATATTCTTCCTCACTCAACTCAGATTCACTTTCTTGTGCAACCTGCGTATCTTCAAAACCTTTTTTTGATTTTGTATTTACCGGTTTTTTTACATGAAGAGTGCGTTTAGATTTGCCAGCCGGAACTGATGTTTTTACTGTTATTTTTTTTTTGCCACAATTTCTCTTTTCATCGCAACCATCTATATTGTTTGAATAATCTGGTACACCTGCATCTACTTCTGAATCTGGGTCTGAATTCAATATTGTTTCTGACGGAGGTGTAGCCGAATCAGTTTCTGTTTCGGTGATAAATTCACTTTCCGTCGATTCCGATTTATTTTTCTTTCCGCACTTCGAGTTTCTTATTTTCTTGTAACGAGGCGTTTTGTCTTCACTGTCATCGTCTACGACAAATCCATCCTTTAAATACCCATTGTTCGTTTTTTTATGTTTTGGAATACTATCCAGTTCGTCGATTTCATTTTCATCTTCCATGGCTGTTGCTACAAGATCATCAAAACCGCCGAATAATTTTTCATATATAATTTCCCATAGTTGGGTTGTTAGATTTATTGCAGTCTCTTTGTCGGCCCGCGCAACTAAGGCGATATTTCCATAAAAAATCAGCTCATCAATCGGCGGCGGCATCTCGTATTTATTTTCATATCCAGCACGCCCATCTGTCTTACCCCATACATCAACATAAATATATTTCGGAATGACTTCTTCGCTACCAATCATAAATTCAAATTTCTTCTTATTTTTATACTTCCATGTATGATAACAAGAAAAATCGTTATGATTACGATATCCACATTTTTTAGATAATAGAACAGTTAGTTGCTCCACCGTAGTTTCATGTTCTGGTTCAACCATACATTCAGATAATGTACCGGTTTTTGAAATAACAACAATTGATGTCTGCGTATTTTTTAATGTTTCAGTTGACCCTCTCTTCATGCTTAAATTAGATATTTTATCATCTTTATACGGATGAGTATCAACGACCATAATTGATGGAGCCATTATGAATATATCATATTATAGAGATGTTTCTATATAGTTTATACACTGCATATTGAATATAAATATAATTCATGTAAATATATAACCGAAAACCATGTCAAGTAAACGCATTATTGGGGAAAATACAAATCATGTTCGCAATCAACGAAAAAATCAGAATGCAAGACAAGCGACGATGATTTCCGGTCTCAGTACGATTTATCGTAATCAATCAATGACACATGCAATACAATCGCATCAGATAACTGAGCCGCGCATATTTTTACTTGATATCTCGTTAGAGGATATGAATAATATGTATACCAAAATACATAGAATTATCGAAAAAGGCCGTCTTCGCCCAAAAGGAACAGAAGTATTTTTTGTATATAAAAAAACGGAACATCTACTTATTAGTGAAGATGCTATTTATGAGATAGAAACTGGTGGCGGTAATATGAGTATGAAGCAAAAGAGTGTGACGCTTAACGAGAGAATACCAGTTGATGGTGCAGTGAGTACAATTGAACTCAATCTAGTAAGATATGACGATAATAATAATCATAGTACATTTATAGTACCTTTATTGGTAGATGAAAGTTATTATAAATTTATTCGTCCGGGTGGGGGTGGCAGTGGTGATGGAAACAATAGTCTTTCTGGAACGCATATTTCGCCTAAACACATTGTCGAGAAACACATAAAAATTGTCGTGAAAATGCATCCAAAATCCTTGAATGCATTCGTGTTTATTATGAATGAATATGAAACACAAGTTTTGGATTTTTATTTTACAACCGAAAATGGTCTAGTACCACAATTTACGTCTACAATAAAGGACCGAAATATAAAAGAAGATATCCTTACAAAAACATGCAAGGACGACATAATTTCGTTTTTAGAACACTTCAAATTATGTTCGTAATATACACATGAATACAATATATACTATTCGTAATGTTGTGGTTAATACAAAATATACTTTTTTCTATTAGTTTAATCGTAGTTATACATTATTTGTACATCTATTTCGAACAAACCCTTACTGCTCCAAAAGTAAAAGATTTAATACATTGTCCAAAGCAAAAATATAAGTCATTATTTGACACTATAAACAAGAATTTAGACAATAATGTATCCCATGCGACAATGAGTGACGGAGGGAATGGGACCTCTGAACGAAATAGAGATACACAGTCTTCTTTATCAGATACAAGAGATTTAGGGGCTGGATTGCGAAAAAGAAATAACATCGATAATGATGAATATCATATTCATAATAATGAAGAGAAAGGTGTGAACAACGATATGAAAACAGATCTAAAAGCATTTTTACGAGGTATTGGATTAAAAGCAAAACCTAAATCCGAGTTGCCATTTCTTCCAAGCTATGAAATGAGTTAAAGATAACTTGTTTATATTTATTAACAGACCGACATTATGCAGCAGTATCGGAATAATTCGAAACCGTCGTTTCATCAATCTTTATCGGTGGCAATACATCACAATTTGTCAAGTGTGAGAATGTTGAATTCGCAAGATTCTGATTTATTATTGTCGAATTTCCCGCCTACAAGACTTTCTTATGAAGTGTCTATTCATAAGAACGATACACAACAAATATTACCTGGGTATACATGTTTTATTCTTCCGAAAGGCCGACGTTGTATAGCTTGGGCTACAGAATGGAAACGTGTTCGGATTTTCGCAGTGATTGAAATTGATGGAACAAATATTCGTCAAGACCGTGGAAGAGACCGTAATTTTACAACGAACAATGATGACCGACCAGTCATTAGGAAATTTTATCAAGAAAATGGTTGGTATCCTGGAAGGGTTCGCATTTTCGATGCATGTTTCGATAGGACACTTGTCTATGGTACCGTATTCGGTGGTGTTATATTTCGAATGAACCTACCGTGCACTACTATTAATAGTAATAATACTAGCACACGTATGTCATCACAGTTTTTTTCAATCCATAATATATATTGGTATAAAGGTAATCCGGTTCCAAGTCTTAATTCAATCGACCACATCAGTTTATGTGAGGAAGTGTTTTACAAAAATAATATTCGTCAAATCGCATATACAACTGATAAGAGTATTATATTTGGATTACCTGTTTTATGCAATACAATAGGAGATGCAGAAAAAATTATTAGCGACTTGCCATATGAAGTTTTCGCTCTTCAATATCGTTACCGGTCGCACACTCGTGTGTCTCAGATTATAATTCAAGATAGAATATCCGTCACTAGTGCATTGTCGAAAGTACCTGTCGCTAGTCATATGTCTGCCCCTCATTCTGTTGCTACGTGTTTGCTGGCACCAGCACCAGCACCCGCCCCGGTATATATACTATCTTCTGCCAAACAAATTTTTGTTCAACCTTCTGACGATATGCTTACCAATATTCAAGCTACTTTTATTGTAAGACCTAACATACAAAATGATATTTACGAATTATTTGTATTATCGGATAATTATCGTGGTCGCGATGTTGTTTTTCATAATTTCGCACACATTTCTGGTTATAAAACTAGTATTATGATGAACCGGTTATTTCGAAATATTGTTGAAAATGAACGCTTAGATACAATGGAAGAAAGTGAAGATGAAGCCGAGTTCGAAAATACTGAACCGGACAAGTATGTAACACTGACAAAAGAATATAAAATGGTTTGTCGTTTTAATAAGCGGTTCTGTAAATGGGTTCCAGTTGAACTTGCAATGAAGGGTGATATTATTACGTATGGGCAGGTAAGACAGCACGAATTGCGATACATCAATTATCGCCGGAATAAATGAGTATAAACGTAACATGGTAGATTATACAAGGCAAGGCAATGCGAGCTCCGATTTATTCAATGTCATTTTCGTTTCATCATTTATATCGCACACCATTGAATAGCGTTCTTCGAGAATGGAAAAATATACTACCATATATTCAACCATGTTATGCTGTATCTAGAAGAACATCAAAACAAACAATTTCTTTTTTACGAGAACGTCGTATTCCAATGATATGTGAAACAGTAGGACAAGTTAGTGCAGTCAATGATTACGCATTAACAATCGAAGGACATAGATTTGGAACAAATGAATTTATATTGCGGAATCTGAAAGAACTGCGTGTGTCGAGTGAACGATGTAATGGTGATGTGTCAATACAATACACACCGGTATCATATCCACTATGGGTGTATACCAAAATCTCTCGTGATGGCATTGAAGATAGTCGAAAAATGTTTGAACATATATGGGCACATAAGTATATACTCAAGGGTATTGTTTTTGATATTCATAATTTTGCAGATACACAGAGAGGTTCATTGCAACCATCAATCTATAGTTACAAGGTCGCACTCGATTACTTGTTTAGAAATGTTGTAGAACCATTTCAAAAAGAATATGGAATTAAAATACCGAGTATTATGATGGAAGGGCGAAATCATATTACTAGAATGGAGAAACTGCACGAATTGAACATGCATATGCATACTTTTTCGAAATCGGACCGTCAATCTGAAGAACAAATGTTAACTTCGAAGTCGCCGGAACTGCGTTTAATTGTAGGTGAGTTGTTTGATTTTTGTCATAAATAAATAATTTACTTATATAATGTATAACGCAAGTTTCAATATGCAACGAGATGACGAACATTTAGCAGGAGGTGCTAGGCGCAGAATTAAGCTGAAGAATGAGCATATGAACCTACAGCCTTCTGCGCCCATCAGTGGACAGAAGATTAAAAAAGTCAAACCATTTATATTTAAGAACCAGAAAAAATATTTAGAGCGTCTGCATTCATCACCGTGTCGTTTTAAAACGCAAAAGAAGTGCAATAGTCGCAAGCTTAGGCAGAGTTGTAAATATGCTCGTGGAACGAAACGTTCATTCTGTCGCAGACGCACGAATAAGAATTACAAGTCATAATTCTACTCCACTCCATTCTATTCCATTATAATATACATATATAGTATATCATAATGTTATCACAGTATTTGCATTCTAATCCCCTAGCTGAGCATAATTCCAATATTGCATTATCTAGTAAAGATGTTCATCAGAATGATGGAACTGGAAATATGTATCAAGGTCAAGCTGGCCGCGCATTCGTTCAAGGAGGTGGTGGTATGAGTCACTATTACTCTTTTAATACAGGAAATTCAGATTCAGATAGTGCTTACGCGCGTGGTTCGTATGCGCCAGTCAGTGTAGGTCTTAATTCAGTAGCTACAGGAGGCAGTTTTTCACGAAGAAAAAAACATCAACGACGTAAATATAGCAACAAGAAAAAGACAACGTATCGTTGTCGTCGCGTGACAAAATGTACGAAGTGTAAGTGTGATATTATTATTGGTGTTGGTGGTGTCCGCAGGCATAATCGTTTATGCAAATATAAATCATGCAACAAAAAGAATAAACATTATGTTCATACACATCGTAAGCGTATTCATCAGAATGGCGGAAGTCAATTTGGTAATGCTGCATACTCAACCGGTGGCGCTGATACTGAGGTGAAACCATCAACTACTGCATTCGCAAATCCTGTACCATATACCGCTTATAATAGCTGTCATCCCGTCGCGTAATTTTCATTCGACTAATTGAATCAAGCATTTTCCATTTGTTTTTGGAATGGTTGATTTTATTTTTGATTTTGCATTTACTTCTGTGGTCACAGAGAGATTTCCGGTTTCTTCATCGATTTCAATAATATCCGCATCGGCAAGCGCGGCTTCTTCTTTTTCTTCTTCTACCGTTTTTCCTTGAAAAGCTGATGATGATTTTTTCGTAGATGATACAGGTGGTTGATATTTAACTGTCCATGCATTTTTGTAATATCCGTCTGTATCCGTCATCATGATACGATATCTTTGCTTGATGTAATATGTCTGACGTTTTAACCATTGTGAACGAAATACCTCTTGTGGGTCGATAATATCAATCACGAGAGGCGACGCGTGTTTCACGCGTAAAATACGACCAACCGACTGGCACACATCCGTTTTTGGTGATGCCATAATAAGAGTAGTTAATGTTTTAATATCAAGTCCTTCCGATGCCATTGCATAGGTGGCAATAATCACCTTCTTACTTTCACTCAATTTAAGCGCGGCTTCTTTCATTCCACCTACATAATATCCAACTGTCGCGATTTTCCGATGTTCTATCGCATCATGAAAATACTCCAAAAGTGAGCGATTGTGCGCTAATATCATTACTTGTTGGTCTGGGTTTGTTGCAATTTCATTTTGCAATACATCCAAGATAAACTCACTTCGTCGATTGTAATTACATACTTTAGAAATCATCGTGCTGAATTTTGGATTTCCTCGATAATCATATTCTGTCTCATTGAATTCTGCATCATCCACTTTGTATTGTATTCCTTTGACAACAACCGCATGCGATGTCGTGTCGTTTTTCTCTTTATGAACCACGTCGCCGAGAAAATATTTAAATACTTTTGTAAGGCCATCTTTGCGCACCATTGTTCCAGATAAACCGAGTGTATATTTTGTTACAACCTTCATCATGCATCGACAAAATACCTCTGCTGACATATGATGACATTCGTCATACACCGAGAGACCGAATGTATTGAATAAATCTCTCGGATACTCTTTCATCGAAAGTGATTGAAGCATACCGATAACAATATCTTTATCATCGATGTCAACGATTTGACCTTGTATCATTCCTACGCGCGCAGCAGGCAAGAACTGTTGAATTCTCTCAATCCATTGGTTTAAAAGGAAACTTTTATGGACGATGACGAGAGTCTTCATTCGAAGGCGAGAGATAATATTAAGTGCCATGACAGTCTTTCCTTTTCCTGGATCAACATCGAGAAGTCCGCCACCGCCCATTCCTGTATTTTCTGGTTTTGTTACTTGATGTATATATTTATCCACGATGACGTTCTGATATTCACGCATCTCTCCGGAGAAAACAAGCGTTTCGGCGACTGGTGAACCCGGTGGAATTCTCGTTTCTTCTGGTGGCCCATATATTTTCGTTCCATAAAACCGCGGTATATATATTTTTTTAGAACATTCACGATAAATTGGAAATTTAGGTGGTTGTACCGGTGCTTTAGGAACATACGCTCCCACTGTAAGTTCATCTCTCAACAATTTCAGATCATCGGCGTCCATGCATTCTTTAAGTAGAGTATATCCACGTGGCCCATAATAAGATACTGCAGTAGAATTGGAAATTGGTAGCGCGGTGGAAGCATTTATACAAGAAGATGTTGCAGTCATGATTTGTAGGCCTAAGGGTGAATGCGTAGATAGATTTCAATTCTATCTGAATTTAGTTTTAGAATAATATATAATATAATAATAATAACATTCTATTCTATATAGGCAACTAGTTCAATCAATTATGGATACATTTCGCACACTGATGCGTCAAGAAAAGCAACACGAAATGGTGATTTTTGTGTTATTAATATTGTATATTGTTTTTACACCATCTGTTCCTCATGCACTTGCCGAATATGCAGAAAGTACGATAGGACAAGTTATTGTGGTAATTTTGGCGATTACTCTCTTCTTAAGCACTAATCCCGTTGTCGGTATTTTAGGCTTTTTGGCTGCGTATGAGTTTATTCGTAGGTCAAGCCGCGCTACAGGCGTTTACGGAATCGAGACATTCTCTCCGACGGAAAAAAAAAAGCATACAACTATGATTGCGATGAACCCCGCGCCAGAAAAAACTCTTGAAGAAGAACTCGTCGAGAGTCTTGTCGTAATCGCACCGAATGATAACAACAGTGGATTATCTGACGGCGGTTCATTTCAACCTGTGTTAGGTGAACTGTATGGTGCAGTTGAACCTGAATACGATGGCGTCATATAAATCGATGGTTAGATGACACAGATATGATAATAATAATAATACGCGTATTGGTTCTAGAATGTGTATTATTATTAGTATAAATGAATTGAAGTACGTGGGTCGAAAAGAATACACTATAGGTAACCGCTGTTGCCGATACTACTCCCAACCTCCTCCTCTCTGCCCAATCACTTCACCAGCTGAACTTACTTTATTACCTATCCTATTAAACAAAAATCGAAATAAATAAAAAAGAATTGCCGCAATCAACAATCCTACTAAGGTGCCAATAAGAGTTCGAAATATATCATTTTGTAATATTGTTTCCCAGTTTAAACCGAACTTAGTTAAATCAAGTTCAGCCAAACTGCCAAGTTCGCCGTTATTCGCGGACTGTTGATATAACACTGTACCATCCTCACCTGTAGGATTACATTTTATATAGATATCTCCATCACCTTTTGCATTATTCGCACCGCGTTTGTTGTAGTAATACATATTATTTGGCATACTATTTTCACTTATTGGCCCAGTTTTAGTGATTGCCGTGGCACGAGTTGCATCATTTAAACTTGCTAACGAGTCGCGAAATACGAGAATTGCATCTTTTTTATGGTAGACGATGTAATTATATACCCCAGTATATTGTGGCAATAAATGGCGACCAACATAAGTGAAAAATCCTTCTTTTGGTATAAGGTTGCCTAAATTGAAGTTATTTACATCAGAAATATACTTGCCTCCAGTGCTTGATTTACTTGGGAGATTTTGTAATATCGTATTCATAATATCTGAGCTTTGCCTCCCCGTTCCATTTCCGATATTGATAGGTATGGATACGATTAAATTACGGCCATCAGCACTGGAATGATATGCAAGTATTTCCGCATCAGCAAGAGCACCATCATAACGATGCAATGACGGTTGATGAATATGGATATGGTCGACCTTATAATCAACCCCATTGTATCTTGCCGGATAAATACCGCCACTTCCACTGTCATATGGAATACGTAAATAAGACCCTTTGTGAAATACATTGCATGTGCTGGTATTATATTGAAATGAATAATTACACGTGGACGAACATCCACGGTCCTCTTTTCTCATGATGTCAGATGTTAAATTTACCGGTGCATCGCGATTTGACTTTACTCTAGACGCCATCTATAATGTATTTCTATATATAATATTATATATAAATTATGTATATGGAACCGGATGAAATTATCGCGTAATAGGATACAAAAGATACGAAAGCAACAACACCAAAGCGTAAGAAAATGGAAAAAACATCATAAGTCGGTACGTAGATCTACATTTAGAAAAAGTCGCCGTCAAAATATGTCCGGCATTATGACAAAGTATTCTTCAAATGTAAATAATATTGTAAATCGTACATTAAAAAAATATGTTCCACTTTCTGATTTGGAGAAAATAAAGAAAAATTACAAAAAAATGAGACGAATGCGACGAAAACACAACATGTATAAAATGACCGGTGGTGTTGGTGAAGTTGTTCAAGAACCTGCTTCGGCAACACCGATAAACGTAAATAAGGAACCTGTTAATAATATTTCAGAAATTATATCATCGGCTGTTACAGCTGCAGTAACTGCAAGCATTAGCGCAGTCATGGCGAATAATAATGCTAATCCGGATAAAACAAAAATGTCAAGTACGCAAAAGCAGAATGAACCGGTTACTTCCAGTGATTCCGCCAGTCCAGAATTGAGTACAGGTCCAGATGCAAATACACCGCAAGACCCAGAGCTACCTAGTACAAGTTCATCTTCAATCAAACCAGATTCTACAAGAAACATATCAAAAAAGAAAAAGCCATTTTCATTAGGTCCAACAGTTATAGGTGATGTAACGATTAAAACTGATGAACATGTATGTGCAAATGAAAAACAAGCATATCAATTAGTAGAATTTCTCATTAGAAAGGGCCTGCCATATTATATTCAGATTGATATAGACCCCATTAATAAACCTCGTTTAAGTAAGAATGATACAGATTTATTTGATTTACGTAGAATTTTATACGGAAAGTTTGTAAAAGATATTAAAAAAATACCGGAAAGCAAGCGTAGTTTATACTTTCAGGAAAATGCGGTTGTTGGCATTGCCGACGGCGATACACTTGGAAATGAATTTCCAGATAGTCTTTTTATTTATACTGGCGAAAAAGGACAAATCCAGAAACTATCAAGCGATAAAGAAATTGGAATTAAAATTTTTAAAAAATCTAGTACTACTACGCCAGTTGATGTATTATTGAATTCAAACCGCATGTATAAACTTGGCGAGAAAGATAAAGCCGCGTCTATCGATACGATTGATCTATTTCGAAAGCTTGATAGAAATAACAAAATAAATACTTCTGAGTTCAGGTTACAGGTTGCGCCTTTGACTGAAGATGAATTTAAGAGAGATGCAGAAAATGTTGCGACAGGAAATGAACAAGGAAAGACAGTTATAGATGAATCTAATACATATGTCATTAATTTGAAGGAAGGATGTAAAATAACATCAGTCCAAACTTTGCGTAAATCTCTCGAACATGCTCGTTTAAGCCTCGAAAATGAAAAAGATATTGACAAGACGAAGGCTCTAGATGTATTCAAGATGTTGAATGAGGTTTTAGAAAATCCAGAGTTTGCGAAGACCGATGGATTTGCCGATTTTAAAAAAACGGTTTTCGGATTTTCTTATAAAATACGTGGGTCCGAGAGATTATATGGATTTGCCCAGCTAAAGACATTTTTTGAAAATAATAAGGATATATCTTTGAATATTAGAAAAGAATATAATAAACTTATAAAATTATTGGGTCATGGTCCGAATGGAACATATGGAGAATGTGAGGTGTTCAATAATGTGTCTAGGTCGTCATATGATATTAAACGAAGTAGAACATATGAAGAAAATGGTAAAATAGTAACAAAGATAATAGAGACCGATGATAATGCATCAAATATTTCAGGTTTTGGAGAACAAATATCAAAACTTGGAAAACAATCAAAATCAGATACATCTGATGAAACATCTGATGAAACATCCGGAACAACTGAGAATATAGAACAAAATAACGTCGAACCCACGTCAATCGAAAATGTAAATGATAAAGATACAGCGCAATTGTCAAATGTGGTATCGTCAACAGCCGCATCTGTCTCTAGTGCAGTCTCAGCAGTTGTTGCAAGTAGATAAAGATAAAGATAAAGATAAATAATCACAGTCCATACGTGTAAATTAATTTATAGTGGCAAGTAACGTATTGACGCACTATCATAAGCAGTAACACGAAATGCATCATTGTATCCTTCAACGTATACCATGTCGCCTGTACTAACATTATTACATCCATATTCATTTGTACCACTCTTACCATTCACTGTAACAGGTAATTTAATTGCATTATTTTTGTCACTAAGTGTATAAAATTGCCATTTATCGCGGTTTGTAAATAATGGTCGACCGATAAGGGGAAGAATTGTTTCTTGTGTTGATGTCGATGATGGAGTATTACCGCTTCGTGTAAGAATGCCAACTTGACGATATGTTGTATCAACCGAACGTGTTGGAACATTAACACGAACCCCAGCGCCACCAAATCCACCATCCATACCACCGTAATGTATTGTTTCAACACCTCCGCGAATATCATAGATTGGTCGAGTTGAACCAATAGAATTATCACGTAAAGGTGGAACATATGGGTTTAATAATACATCCTGATTTGAAGATGGCCCTCCGATACCAAAATCTAACGAACTAGAATGCGTGTCAATTGGTGTCATCATAATAAGTGGCGCGCTACCATGTGCGTGATGGCCGTAGGCGTGTGGATTATGACCGTGTGTATGGGAGCTGGAAAAAAAATAGGAATGTGCATAAATAACAATACCTATGACAATAACTGCCAAAATAACGAACGTTATATTCTCAAAACATAAAACGCCTGGCGGACATTTACGAACCATAATAAATAATGCTAAACGCAAGAAGAGGTTAGTATTATTATATGCATTTATTTATTTTTTTGGGTTGATGCAATATAAAGGAACACTCAATTGTATTATTATATATACTGAAATATCATCATATGGGCGAACAAATTGACCCGACCCCGACTGAAATTATATCAGTGATGCAGTGTAGTCACGCTCGTCACGCTTGGCACAATTATAGAGCAATCTACGCGCATGGACTCTGGAGCTGGATGCGTTGGCGGGCATGCTCTAGTAGTTATCTGTTCGCATCATACAATCAAGTGGTCGTACCAGGACGTGTAAGTGTAATTATACCATCGTATAATCGTTACGAGTTACTAAATCATTGCATAAAAAGTGTCTTGGCGAATACATATAAAAATATTGAAATTTTTGTAGTGAATGATTGTTCAACGGACCAGCGATATTATTCCGGCCAACTTGAAAAATATGAAAAAACAACCATAATCCATTTACCTATTAATATGCGAACGAAATATAATGTAACATCAGCACAAGGTATGACCAGAAATCACGGATTAGAACGCGCGAAAGGTGAATGGATTGCATTTCTAGATGATGATGATTTTTTTCTCGAGAACAAGATTGAAAAACAAATAAATCATATGATATCAACCAATTTCAAATTTTCATCGACGAATATGTTTTTAATTAACCATAATTCGCTTACATTGGATACACTAGATTATACCATAAAAGGTACATATTTTGAAACTGATATTCCCAAAGTATTTAACCGAGAAATGATTGATATGACGAACTATATAAACAATTCTTCAATCATGATACATCGTTCTATTGTAAATAAGACGGGAAAATTACATTTAATACCACGCGGTGAAGAAGATTGGGACTATTGGAAAAGAGTGCTGGAATATACAGATTGTATATATATTGACGAACCACTTGTATATTATACATCAGGTGTAAATAATAGTAATCCTGTTAAACATTATAGTTGAAATAACTACCTATAACAAAATATAATGGAATGATAATGAATTCCATTATATGTAGTAAAAACGTTTTCGATTTATTTTTTGCTTGCAGGTGTGGCAATTCCCTTAAGCATATCAGTTATTCCTCGAATACCTCCGTTACCGGTAATTTGTTCCATAAATCCTTCGGCGGATTTCAACAAAGGGCCCATTTCTTTCATGTTTTCCATAAGTTCTTTTTGCTGGTTCATGAGAGATTTTGTTTGGTCCGTCAAACCACGTACTCCCTCTTCACCAATTATACTCTCAATGTTATCGTATGCTTGCTCTAATGTAGATGCATAATCAATACGGTTTGCTTCTTTTGCTTTATGGGCATTTTCTCCATCATCATCTTTTCCATCATAGCTTGCAGGAGATAGAGATTTCATTCCTTGTTTTTTCGTAGCCTCTTGTTTTTTAGAAGTCACCGTAATTTGTTCACGTTTACCTTCTGTGGGTTTTTCGCTATTTGGTGTTTCAGTTTCCTCATCGTCATCATCTGTCGTAGCGGGATTAGTTACTGTTTTTGGTTCATTTTCATCTTTGTTGTCTTCTTCTTTATTTTCTTTGTTCATGGGTTTTGAACCTTCTTTTGTTTTCATTCCTTCTGTTACTCCTTGCATTCCAAACATTTCAAGAAGAAAAACGGATGCAAAAGAAGTCAAAAGAACAATAATCATGTTTTTACTAAAGTAAGACATAACCAGACCGATTAGTGCCATAAGCACGACTGCATTGATATTTTTGTTTGAAATATGGCGTAAGATACTCAATAATACAAGTAATAAGCTACCGTATAGAACAAACTTATTTTGAAAAAATGGTGTATTAAACAACTTATTGATATACATGATTGATAATATATATTTTAAGAATATAATAAATTACAAAATTGAATTATATTCATACATGTTATAATTATTATATCTATGTCGCTGTATGAGTTAGGGTTATGTCAAAAATTCAATCAAACTATACACGGATTTAATGAGGATACAAGTTCACCGCAAGTAAAAGAGCATTACATTTGTCATTATACATTTCGATATTCAAATAAACTCGATGATTATATTGCATTCGCAAAATGTTATGGTGCTACAATTGAAATTGTAGAAACAATATACTTAAACCCAGGAAATGAAATGGCTGCAATTTACAAAACATTTTGGTTACGTATCTTTCAGCGTATATGTAGGAAATGGGTGATACAGCATAGATTTGCGCGCTCATCACAACTACATTCATTTATTCTAAAACGTGAATATCAAATGTCTAATATACCAATATAATGGAATTAGATGTGTTGTCTTCATCTTCGTGTTCGTCTTCGTCATCATTTTCGTCATCATTTTCGTTGGTATCGGTATCAAGTTCATCATTTATGACAAGGTCTTTGTCCTTATTCATTTCTTTTAGTAAGTCATTGTTGGTATCATCATCCTCGTCTTCTAGTGCAATGTCGTCGTCTTCATCGTATTCATCGTCTTCATCATCTTCATCGTCTTCATCATCTTCATCGTCTTCATCGTATTCATCGTATTCATCGTCTTCATCATCTTCATCGTCTTCATCATCTTCATCGTCTTCATCGTCTTTATTATTGTCTATTAATTCAAAATTAAACTGACAATACTGGCATTTTTTTTTACCTTGATTATATTCTCTAATACACATTTCGCAACCATCTTCTTTTATAATGGTTGCAATTTGTTTATCTAGTTCTTCGTCGTCATGTTCTTCTATATCGTAAAGGTCACGGTCCCTCTCTACAAGTTCATCTTGTTCTTCATCTATGGTATTATCATCGTGTTCGTCATCATCATTTTTGTTGGCACGTTCTTCTATATCGTCCATAAACATGATTTCATTCATATTGTCGATAGTTACACCAATTACTGTATCTATATTCATTAACTTTTCGTAACTGTTTCGCATTTTTTTCAATAAAATACCAATACGTTTTTTATCCTTCACGAGTTCTGTCATCATAGTTTCATGGCTATCAGTCTTTTTAGAAATAGACGATAGATTTTCACGTATAAGTTGATTAATATGACGATATATTTCATCTAAATAATATAACTGATTGCGATGCTCTTCTACCATGACATCAAACAATCCTTTTGCTTTCACATAAACAGATTGTAAATGCTTATTGTATTGCATATTATGTCGAAGCGTAAGCATTTTTTCGATTATTTTGCGTTTTGTTTCTTTATCACTTTCGCGAAAGTCGTTCAACGCATGGTCCCGCTGAGCTAAAAAATAGCCATCGCCATATATATTATCATTGTCATTATTCATTGTTATTGTTATTTGTTTTGTAAATATGCACAGTTATAATTAAGTTAGAATAAAACATAATTATAATATGTAATGGATTTCAAGTACTATTTTGATGCAGTGAATTGATTTTCTTGGTTCAATTCATATGCGTTTGGTTGTGATTTATCGTTTCTCTCGGATGTAAGACGACCAATGTGTCGATTTGTAATCTGATTATAAAATCCAGACATAAAACCTAATTGTATCCATTTATTTGCATAATCCATCTCGAAAAACTGGTTCGGCGTATCATAATCACCTACCGCCAAAATAGCCTCAACGTCTATAATTGATGGTCGGAAACTATAGTGTGGCCAATAATGACAATTTGGATACGTAACATCATCATGCCCTACTGTTTTATGTTGATGAAGTGCCATATCATATTTCATACGTTGTAACATACGATGACCTTGAATTTTATAATCACCAATTGTCTCTCCGTAGTTACGATTGTATAATATCTGGCGCACGTTATAACCAGAATTTCGCGCATCTGTCATCATCTGTGTTGCTTTTTCTATATAACTCCCAGGCGTATGAAACAGAAAATCATCCTCCATATGTATCCAATACTCTGGTTGTAACTCATTTAATTTACTCCAAATGATTTTCATACTGGCGCGGTGCCCTTTTTCCTGATTACACTTCATATAATAATCAATCCATGGATATTTTGTTTGCATAATTGTCCTATCTTCTTCGCTTGAATTATCATCTACACAATACCAATAATCAATCATATGAACATCTGTCCACATATTTAATATCGAATTTACCGTTTGTTCGAACAAGTCCAATCGCTTACAGGTTGTAAATGTAATAATGACACGCGATGATTTATTACGGTCACGTTTGATAATAGTTGTTAATGCAGATGGCTGTGAAACCGCTGGGATATTTTTATCGAGATATGGTAATTTATCAACTGAACGCAATATATGAAATTCTTGACTTTTATCCTTTTTACTATCTTTTGTAATCTTTATTAATTCACATGGAGCGGTAAGTGCACTACGAATTTTTTTGAATAGCATGTTCCACGTTTCAAAATCATCATCGTTATAATTATTATCCGTTTTAGATGCAATCACAGAGAGAAAATGATCGACCACATAAAATAAACGCAATATTTCCGAATACGTATCCTCTTCAAAAAACTGTCGATAAAATACCATATTTCGATAGGTTGATAATACGTAATTATAACTCATAATATTATGCCGAAGAATAGTCTTGCAACATTCATATCCACTTCGTTTGTCTGAGATATAGAATGCAGATATAGAATTATTGTATTCTATGACATCATGATACTTGTCAATTGTTAGGAATAGCTTATTTTGTGGTATTTTGTTATAATCTTTATATTTATGATAAAGAGAATTCACCATGACATGGTTCCCATCTGTGCGAAGGTTATCTGTTAAAGCAGCAATCCCTTCTATACGCTCTTCGTCATATTCCATTGTTTTACAGTAATATTTTATTGAATTATATTTATCACCCTGTTTGTTATATAAATCGCCAAGACACAATGCGCTATAATATTTTTCTTGTGTCCAATTGTTTTGGTCTAAAACACGAAGATACCACTCAATCGCCTTGTCAATATAACCTGAACCGGCATCCATCCAACTTTGAGCACAATAAAATGCATATCTTTCGGCAAGTGCACGACCACCGCCACCACTACTAGTTATACCATTACTCTCATTCGCAATTTCATCATAATATCCACGCTCTAAAACCGCTGCATCTTTAATATACTTATTGGGGTCTTGATTGCGACTACCAGTTCTACCAGAATCGACATAATAATTACCAGGTATAACATGAGAACTTTCCTCTTTATCTATGCAGTTAATATACTCATGAAGTACCCCAATATAACGCCATCTTTTGCGATTATTCACAATAAGTGTTCGCATATAAACAAATGATTGACCCAGCTTCAGTTGATATGCATCATGTGTCAAATTGTTCGGCATTTTAAAATCTCCACGTATCGAATCATCTGCATCAAAAATAAAGAGATAATCTGTTTTATTAAACGCCATTTGAAGAGCAAGTGTTCTATTAAATCCAAAGTCACGCCATTCAACTTGTTCGATATTTCCAGGAATATTACGCTGATTAAAAAAATCGCGAATAAGTTCGATTGTATTATCAGTTGAACCAGTATCAGATATATAATATGCATCAAACTCGATATAACTACATAGATTTTTCAGCGTTTTTATAATAATATGTGACTCGTTTTTCACAATCATATTAAGACATAATGTGTAAGATTTAGACGGTTTTCTTTTTATCTCGGCAGCATATTCACAATCTTTAGATGTTATGCCATGTTCGGATGTTTCCATTTCTGTAATAATCATATTTAACTTGCATAAAATATCTCTTTGTTTTTAGGTTTGTTTTATTTTACCATGATATAATAGCTACAACAGAATGTCATTTACGCGTTTTCATGATGACCCTCACCGTATAAAAAAACAACTTCAACAATCTACTGACGTAGGACGATATTGTTTGAATGTGCCTGGTCCGGGCGATAAACCTCTTTATTATGAAGACCCTTATATTCGTCCGCAGTTATGGGCCGGAAATATTATGACGAATACGGTTGATATTGAAGCAGAACTATTCGGTCTTTCACGTAAATTAAATCGCGACTCGGTAGAGAATTATCATCACGATGAACGTGCATCCTTTGCTACACGTAATAACGAATTGATACAGTGCCCTACTCGTGGCGGAAGTTCCGTCGAACAAACACGAGCAACACATCCCGCTTGGATGTTGCGTGACGTTGAGCAAGATAACTGGAAGATGTTACATTTCGACCCACAGGAAAATGTCTTCATGCCATTTTTTAATAATTTGAATACACGTATTATCGAAAAAGATAGGTTTGTACCGCAAACTACCGTGCCTGGTATTTCAGACGATACCTATTTTAATGTACATCCATTACATCGAAATCCTACATTAGAAGGAATGGTTGGCGGAAGACGAGATAATGAGCGCGGTTTAGGCGGTGCGACTTCAGGTTATCAAACAAGCATTCAAGATGTAGGTGATATTCGACAGTTTAGCGGAACAAACGCTTTGTTTTCATAATAATGTATGAAATGAATATTATATGTATTAGAATAATATATATAATAATAGCAGTAGTACCAATAACATATGGCCGAAATCGCATTAATATTAGGAGGTTTGGGGGCAGCTTTTATTGCATCCAATCACAAAAGCAATGATGTGAAAGAACCGTACAGGAACCCAAATGGAAATAATTCTAGATATCTACCAAATATGAATATTCCAGTTACGAATTATCCAGTGGTTCGCCCAAACACTGGAACTAACGTTAATCAATATACAAACCCGAATACACCGACGGATCGATATTATGCGAATAATGTTGATTACGATAAGATATCTGCTGGCGTTGCTGGTGGAGTAGGGGGTGTAGGCATACTTCGTGGAATTGCAGAACGAGGTCGCGACTTTTCAAATGATAAGAATGATTTTATCGCTCCGTCGGAATCCGGGTCTATGTCCGGCAGTGGGCTTATCGGTGAAGGTTTAGATACACAATTTGGGGATAATTATAGCAAGGATGGGTTTACTTCTCTCATGGGCGCGAGAATTGACCCGAAGACATTTACACATAATAACATGGAACCTTATTATGGTGCCAGGGTGCGGGGTATTACTACCGGAGCAAATATGCATGAAAATGTGCTCGACAATAAAGTTGGCGGTGGTTCACAATATGTATCCAAGACAGAGCAAGCCCCGTTGTTCCGGCCCCACGATAATCTTCATCTACCCAATGGTATGCCAAATCAAAATGATTTTTATCAATCACGCGTGCTTCCAAGCATGAAAATTGCAAATGTAAAACCGTGGGAAGAAGTTCGTGTTGGTCCTGGATTAGATCAAGGATACGGTGCGCAAGGAACACTTGGATATAATTCTGGAATGGAAGCTCGAGAGAAATGGATTGACCGTGGTGTCGACGAGCTTCGTGTAAAGACAAATCCGAAGCTTTCATATTCTCTTGACGGTCATCAAGGACCTGCAGCACACTATATTCAAAATGCGCCTACTGCTGAAACTTTAGGACGAATGGAAAAACATTTGCCAGATACATTTTTTGTGAATACTCCTGACCGATGGTTTACAACAACCGGGGCAGAAAAGGGTGAAACACAACGTGCAATTGAGATGGACCGTGAAAGCAATCGTCAGACTACGACAACTGAGTATTTTGGTGCAACCGCACCGGCCGATGGTGGAAGTGCAATGTATGCGCCGAAAAATTTCGAAGATACACGCCGTCAGACTTATGACGGTAAGCCAATTATCAACCCTTACGCTGCTGAGAAAAATATTGCAACTGAAGCGGACTTTGGTCGTATGAGCTACAAATTTACACATAATAACCGAACAACCGTACGCCCAAATGAGATGGGTGGTATTCACGGTGCATTAAAAGCTGTTGTTGCTCCTTTATTAGATGTATTGAAACCTTCGCGTAAGGAAAATGTGGTTGGAAATGCTCGACTTTACGAGAATGCGCGTATGCCGGTTCCTGCTGCAGTTACTGCTACATTCAATCCAGCTGACCGCGCACCCACCACAATTAAAGAAACCACTGTTGGTTTAGTTGGCTATGACCACCTTAATGTAGAACGCCAGGCAGCCGCTGGCTATTTAATCTCTCAGAATACTCCGGTTGATACAGAACGTGCAACGACAAGCACAGACTATTTAGGAGGTGCCGGTGGAACAGCTACACGTATGGGCAATGGATTATATAATGCTGCCTATAACCAGCGTAATAATGTCAATAAGACATATAAAAATATTACCAATCACGGTTCGATGTCACTCTTCAACTCGAATACAAATGTTCAGATTGGTCGCTTAGATTCTGACCGCGCTAATCACCGAACTATGATTGCGACAAATGCACCATCGTCTATACCTAGCATTGATATTTACGGAAAGATGACAATGCCCCAGAGTTACGACGAAACAAAACTGAACGAGAGAATTCAGCCGGATATTTTGAATGCATTTAGACAAAATCCATATACGCATAGTTTACAAACGTATTGAATTAAACATTACATCTATTTATGGCAACGCAGAGGTTCATAATTAGATGTGCCGAGAGATTTATTTATCATGTATAGATATGCACTATACACTAGAGATAATTTTATAACAATATATTAGTTATTATATTCCATGAATTTATTGGATTTATTTAATGATAAATACACGGTGATATTCGTACTCATGTTAGTGTTATTGGTGAGTGTATGGATTTCACGCACATATCGAAATGGTGGTTTCGGAACTTGGATGGCACCTTCAGAGGGATATGGTACAGGTGTAATTGAAGGAATGACAATATCACCTGTAATATCTGTTATGACATTATCTCACGATACTAATGCACCTTCATCTACTAGTGCAACACAAGGAAAAGTTATATTGAACCGATGCGAATTTGTACAGAATAGCGAAATGAAGTATCGGTTTATGTTTACAACGAGTACTGGCGTGAACTTGAAAGGCGGTCAAACTCCGGCGAGAACAGTTAAAATTACAATACCGAGTATGTATGCTGCGAATACAAATACAACAGGCATGGGTCTAACCTTGAGATTAAATAGCCCGAATGCACCGGTTATTGAAACAATTACAGCACCGTCACCAGGTATAGTTGTTGCCACAGTTGGAACAAATATTGAAGTCACATATACTCCGCAACAAACCGGCGCTGATGTTGGACCTGGTATCTATGTTTTAGAATTGACTGGAATTAAGACACCTACAACAGCACCCGCAGCACCTACTTCAAATCAATATGTCACATTAGAAACAGGGGCTGAGAAATTAATTGCTGTGAATTTATACTCTTCAGATTCAACGAAGTTAGTTAAAATATTCAGCAATAAAACATACGACCTAGATAGTAATTATCAAGAATGCCGTAAAATAACAACTACACCATTGGCCAAGTTACTCGAACGTGACGACTCAACAACCGAAACACCAACCGGAAGCCAGACAGTCTTCAAGTTAGATTTTGCATTAACAAATCCAATGAGCGTTGGTGATTTAATGATGATACAAATTCCAAACTTGTTACGATTAGACGGAACGAATTTAGAATTAAAGATACGTCAGGGGTCCAACTCTTTTGCATATAGGGATTTGGTATTTACAAGTGGTTCTCCATCGTATGCATCGTTTAAATTGAGTGGTGACAATCCTATCGCTGCAAATACTACCGCGACCATGTTTATTTATGGTCTTCGTACGCCAGACGCGGTGGTCCAGTCTTCATCCACAGGAGTTAAATTAAGAACATTTTTGGCAGCTACAGTCAACACAGTAGGCGCTGCATATAATTTTACAAGCACTAACTTTTTGGATGCAGGTGAATATACATTTCCGGCAATACCAAAAAGAGCTTCAACAGCGGTTAGTAGCGGTTCGCCTACATCATCCGGAACAGCGAGTGATGGAACAACCTATGTAACTAGTGCTGCATCATCTGTTCTCATTTCAGATGTGAAACGTCAGATGAACTGGGCAGTTGAAGCACAGAATGAATACGAAACTGCATATAAAGCACTTCGTGCTGCAACCACAACGACCGCTAAAACAGATGCTCAACTTAAATACGATGTCGCTGTTGCTAGACGTAATAGGTTGATTGCAAGTCATCCTGATTCATGGTACGATGGTGCGAATTGGAGATATGGGGATGACGGACATGTGCGTAAATGCGTTGAACCGTCCAATCTCTCAAGTAACGAAGGTAATTGCCAAAATATTTATCGACTAGATGTAAGTGGCAACCTAATTAAGTCAGCAGATGGAAATAATATTTTACTTATGCGAAAGTGTCCATGGAAGTGCAATAATCCCGGATTAACCGGTTCTGACGCATGCCGTATTGATGCCGACTGTCTGAAAGTCACCCGGTGGGCTACGTATTTACCAGATGGAACGCAACTTGAAAGAAATTTGCTTGCAACAACCAGGTCAACTTACGATAATATTGCAACAGTATCAAGTTCTTCGCCGCTTGCGGATGATGACATTTATCGTCGTGGTATTACTCGTAATTTTCGCGGTTATGGACGACCACCTCGTACCGTTCAAGGGCAGCGTCAGGGTTATGAATATGGACAAAGTCCAGGACTTTTTGGCACAATTCGTGATGCTGCCGGAAATATTATACGCGGAATTGGACAATGGATTGACCCTTATGACCCAGACTCCAATCAACGCACCTATCGTCACAATGCTTATTATTATGAAGATGGTTCACCTGCGGCGACAGCATATCTCGGGATGTATAATGGTCACAGTTATGAAGAGGAGTCACCGTTTTATACTGCGTCTAAACCAACAAATTACTATTATACCACAAATTATTATTATGCTGACGGAGAAGGCCGTTCCGGTGAAATCAATGACGGCAAAAGTAATATGCCAGGAAATCTTTCAAGTGTAAAACCGTACGACCAAGTGATTAATTTATAATCGAGTACGAAATGTATTATGAAATTGAATTAAACAATATTTGTCATTATTAATAATGTTATTTATAAAAGCTTCTGATACATTAAATTTATAATGACAAGTAAATTACCTGAATTAGAAAATATACATGAAAATATTCATAAAAAACTAGATGTATTTATTAAAAACCGAAAAATACCTAATATTATATTTTACGGCCCTCATGGGGCAGGAAAAACGTTTATATTAAATCGATTTATTTTTTCAATATATGATGGAGATAAAACGGCTATAAAAAACTACGTTATGCGCGCGAATTGTGCACACGGTAAAGGCATACGGTTCATTCGTGAAGAGTTAAAATTTTTCGCAAAGACAAATATCGACATGAAAGAAGGCGCGATATTCAAATCAGTTATTTTGACAAACGCGGATAAACTGACAATAGATGCACAGTCGGCATTACGGAGATGTATTGAATTATTCAGTTCATCTACGCGGTTTTTTATTGTTGTTGAAAATAAAGATAGTCTATTAAAACCTATACTTTCTCGATTTTGCGATATTTATATATCCCCCCCGGTATTTTCATATGCAATAACACAAGAACAATCATTCCATAAAATGCAATCACCGCACACAAATATGCATAGCAATGGTATAAATCTTCATACATATCTAGCCGATAATGCATGTGATACACATAAAATAATTAAATCGAGAGAACATACATTGAATGAACTTATAAAAATACATTCAAGTTTTTTAAAACCAAATCAATCGATGAATATACTGGATGATAATACTGAAAATAAACTACCAACGAGTAAAGAGTATGAAACAATTCTGGGTCTATCTATTTCTTTATACGAACAAGGCTATTGTGGTCTAGATATTATTGATTTTATTCATAATCATCCAGATATTATCGATATAAAAAGGTATGAATTGTTGATTATGTTTGATAAGGTTAGAAAAGAGTTTCGGAATGAGAAATTACTGATATTATATTTTCTTCATTTCATTGTATTTCGTTGTAATTTGAGTTTAGAAAATATTTCATTTATGTAATACTTAATTATATAGTTTATACACGATGGATGATTATTCTGTTACTTCACTTTACGAATCCAAGAACGAATGGGCGTCGAGATTGGTGAATATACTTACGCCACTTATTCAGGAGGGGATACGTTCTATCTTTGATGAAGCAGTGAAATTGTGTGTCGGTAATAAAGAGCAAGACAAATATCTTATGACATTTCAAAATCTTCTCTCGAGAGTTCCAAAATGGAACCCAAATATAATCAAGGAAGAGACTGCGCGAATTAAGGAACGCAGTACATGTGGTTATTTAGAGGATTTGATAACATGCGTGCATATTATTCATTTGAAATGTATGACAGTTATGCGTGTTGGAAATAAGCAAAAAAAGGTGGATATAAAAATTCCGCAATTGGCTGATTTTATTCATAAGATTTACGTGAATTCTGCAAGAAAAGTGTATTCAAACGTATATATTTTCGAGAGAGGTATTCAACCACTACATACTCAGCGAAACAACCGCGAATTTGAGATTATTGTAAAGGAATGTATTTATAATACAATTCGCGATAATATCCCGGTAGAAGAACTAATTAAGATGTATTTAGAGGATACAATTGAGGATGTAGTGGAAGTGACTGAGAATGAAGAAGTTATTCAGCAAGAACCTATTCTCTCGGAAGAAGATGCAAATCTCTCCGCAAGGCGGCGCGCACATCATGGAAGCACACGCAGACGAAGACATCGCGACCGTATTTCCGACGATAATGACTTAAATGACGGAGGTGCCGATAGAAACAATGACACGAATACACCGGCCAAATTAGACCAGCTCGATTTTGTTGGTGAATTGAATGGGGCTGAGAGATTATCGTCATTGTCAGACCAATCCGAGTTATCATCTAACACACTTGACGTAAATAATGCAAGCAATACTAGTGGTGGTATTTCGTTTGGAGAGAACGAGGTGCGAACGTTTGAAACTGACTCAAGCGAGAGAAAGAATGAATATATGAGAGATGATGACGATGAATATGGAGGAGACGATGATGACGGTGACACTGGCCGTTTAAAGATTGGTGATGATATTCGTTTGGATACTCTCGATATCCATACATTGAACGATAGACAAGACCTCAATGCACTTCCTCTTTTAGACGATATTGAGGTATTGTCTTAACAACAGAATTACTATCGGTATATTACGGGATAATAGTTCAGCACGTGAAATATTCATCTGTTATAATATAAAAAATAAAATGTTTGACGACGATGATGGAGGCAGTTGGTATGATAATATATTCATAATCGATATTCTTATTTTCGTATTTTCGTTTGTGTTTTTAGCAATCGCCGGTGTAATAATGTATTTTTGCTATCCTCCAGTTATGATGGCATTTCAAACTTGAAAACGCGTATAATAATAAATAAATAATTGAAATTGTATGTATATACATCTATTTAGAGCTATATACATAAACGGTAGTACCCAGTTAATCATGTTTAATTCGACAAAATTAGCAATTATAGGAGCAGCTGTTGCTATTATTTATTTTTTATTAAAATTTGTAGAAATGCGTTTTGTGGATCTCGATAACCAAAAACCATTGAAAGTTCTTGTTCGCGATTCTATTGTTGTCTGTATTTCTTCAATTCTAGCCGTGTTTATATTAAATCAATTCGATAATATTAGTAGTGGTAATGGGAGCACTAGTGGAAGCACCCCCCCTGCAGTATTTGTAGATACACCTGGATTTTAATCTAAATGCAAATGTTCTGGGTCACTGTCACTAGACACATTATCATGTTCTGATTGTTCCTGTAATGGTATTGTTTCAGTTGGTTTAGGCGAAACGATGGTATCATTCATACTAATACCGTGAGTATAATAATGTTTTCCAACTTTGTTCAAATTGGACAACATGAGCCACCATGCATCCCAATACGAATGTTCTACGTATTTCAAATGAGGTGCCCATTTATCGCAAAATTTGCGAACATATCGCGCAGCAACTGCGTTTTTATACTGGGGCATACATGGAAAAAGATGATGCTCGATTTGAAAATTCAGATACCCCATAATCCATGTGACAAGTTGTGATTTAGTAGAAATATTAACACTATGTTGAATTGCATACTCAAACCAAAGAATGTTATCGTGTTCTGAAACAACTTCTGTAAATGTATGTGATAGAGAAAAGTGGCCAAACATGTATATGAAATTCCAGAAATTAGTGACCATAAATAGAAAATAAGAATATATCACTCCATAACCAGCGTAACTCGAATATATCATGGGAATATAAATATGAAATAAAGACATACATACAACCTCGAATAATGATTCTAAAAACACTTCTCTTGAGGTCGCTGAACACACACGACGGAGAAGTTTCTTTGGATGAAGATAATACAGCCATAACAAATGAACGAATATACCATTCACAATTGGTAGAAATGTCCATGCTTGGAAACGCATCCACCATCGGCTCATAAAACGTGAAGAAAACTTGCTATTTGGAATTTGTTCAAAAGCTCTATTAAAAAATGCAACAAACGGGGTTGTATCTAAATCGATATCATATTTCACCTTTTGTGGAGTAGCATGGTGTTTTTGATGCATCGAATTCCATACATTTGAACTTAAACCGGCTCCAAACCCCATCGTAAATGTTTGAATTGTGCGGTCCAAACGCTTATTACCTGTAAAACTTTGATGTCCACATTCATGTTGTACCCAACCACAACGAGTTTTAAATACAATGAAAGAGAGAAGCGACATATATGTGTTATAAGATGCCAGCCATGTTCCAAGACCGAAATAAAACGCGATTTCCAATAAACGGAAATATACATGAATATAATTAGGTTCAAAGCATCCCTCTTGAACAAGTGTTGACCGCATCTCTCTAAAATCATCAGTCATCTCTCTTTCATGTTGTGTCAATTGTCTTTCTGGATGTTTCGGCACATTTTCAGGCCCATCATTATAGTGTGGTAACGAACGCAGAACCTTCTTAGCTTTCGACGAACGGTGATGAAATTCATTGAATATTTCAGTGGAGTCCGCAAGATTTTTTGCATAATTAATGATATTTCCACCAGGATGTTTGAACTCTGTTATATCATATGTTGTACCTTCAATCGTTATTACGTCGCGCTTTTTGTTTTCCGCTACACTCATTTTATATTGATATATACAATAATAATATATAAAACTAGATTTATGTTTATATGGATTATATTCGGTGGTATCTGAAAAATAATAACAGGAGAACCACATTTACAAATGTACTAATTACTCCAGCAACTATAAGAGACGTGTCTTGAATGAAATATCCATGTATCAACCAAAGTGTACTTGTTAATAATAGTAAGAATAATGAATATAATGATAAGTCATCTACGTGTTTTGTTTGGTATGTTTTGTATAACTGTGGAAATAATTGTATACAACTGACAATCGGCGCGAATACAGAAACATAATGTGCGAACGACATATTTATGATGGAACCTCTTTATATTATGTAATAACTATGTATTATATAATAACCAGAAATATATATATTCGTAGGTTTGTTCTACTATTCAATGAATGACATATTTAATACATCACAAAAGGTAAACATAAAAAATTGAAATTAATAATATGTTTTCATTATTCAATATCATTCGTTCAATCGTTCAATCGTTAATCATTCTAATGTATAATTCTAATTCTTCTACTGTTGCGCCGGAATCTGTTGCTGTTGAATTGGAGCGTCCTCCTTCCACCGCGTCTCAAGAATACTGGCCTCTTACATTGGATGCAGTTAGAGATTATGACCTATCTTATATGAATAGCAAATGGATGGAGGATATGTTAAGGGATGGAATGCGCGCAATTATTCGCGCCGGACAACTATCCCTCCAATCTGATGCAAAGAGTGTTTGGACCCATCTTTCGAAATACAGCCCACCGGAAAACCGAGGGTTCATGTTCAGTTATGGCGATGACCGCATTGTTTCGCTGGTTCAAAACAATATGGAAACGGGGCATTCTGGAACCAGTTTGGGAATGATCATGCGGCATATTGAGTTTATCGCTAAGAATGGAATGCCCGCTCACCGAGAGATGATTACTCAAAAATAGACATTGAAATCATCAACAATAACACGGTAACGTATCAACGTTAATAAATATATGCGTATTCTTGCCATTATTTAAAAATTTTGCTGCTAATGCCGCATGCTTCTTATATTTTTTTAATGTAATTTTATACGGTTCAAATACCGGGTTGTGAATTTCGTTTGATGGAATATGGTTATGAACTGATCTAGAAATCATTTTGTACAATTTAAAGTCCGGGTATCTCTCTTCACCGCTTGATTTATACAACACATTACGACCTTTATCATCCATTGTCCATTTCACGACCAACTTAATAATCGGGTCAGACTTACACAATTTATCTACTTTTTTAATATCATAAATAAAATAATCAAATAGTGCGCATGCAAACCTACACAAATCAAAACTGTAATTCGGCTCTACTATAGTTTTTTCCGGATTATAATATGGTGGAAAATTATACTGCGTAGCCGCATCGCCTTTTGGGTGAAAACTGTCACTACATATCAATTCACCATGAAATTTATATATTGCACGACCAAAATCGATGATTTTGAAAATACGCCCATAGGTCGGAACTTTATAGTATTGACCATCGTAGAGATAATAAATAAACTCCTCTGTCGTTTCAATAAACATAATGTTATTTGTATGAAGATCGTTATGGGTGAATGCAAACATTTTTTGGTAAATAATTAGGGTCATAATCACTTGAAACAGTATTGATGCCCACTCTTCTTTTGTTAGTTCGTCGTGCATCATGATATGGTCCAGCGTATTAACGCATTTTTCTAGCAAAATCGCTTGAACAGGAAAATCTTTAATTTTTACGATAATTTTTTCATCATCATCATCATCACCATCATCATCACCATCACCATCATCACTATCGCCATCATCATCAGAATAGGTCGAACGTTCATCTGATGTATTATCATATGTATCATCATCATATGTGTGGTGCGTACTTTCGGTGGTCTTGTCTTTTTCACACTTAGAATTTTCATCATTGTTGTGACACTCACTGTCGCAATCACTTTCATCCATAGTTGTATAAGATGAATTGGATTGGGATGTATCACTGTCACTGTCTTCGTTGTCTCTCGTATTATTTTTTGGATGCAATGTTGTTGATATATCGAGTTGGCACTCGTTTGTACGCTGATGATGTGTATCGAAATCATCCATATTTATTTCAACGACGTCGAGAGATTGTATATCTTGACATACAGAGACGGCCTTATCCGTAGTTTCCGATGTAATAATATGGGCTGTATCACATATAGAAACGTCCTCTAAAATATCGATATGGTCTTTTTTGCTGAAATAATCGTTGGATAATAATCCATTATTTGTTTCATTGTTGCAATTCATAATAGGATTGAGTTTGTTTTTCAGTTTCAATAATTTGTTGGCGCTGATATTTGTATCATCTTCACCGAATTGAGAATAGTCGATGAAAAAACGTTCATTTTCGTAGGTATTAAAAAAGGAACAATCCGCCAAATAATCTATGTCATCAAACACGTTTGTTGAAAATTCGCGCTGTTTGCAAAGATAACTTCCATAATAATCCAAGCCATGCACAATACCATGCGTATGAAGCGTTTTACTTGTCAAATATGAAAAAAAACCATCTACGTATGAAGAATTATTTGTATTCAGTATCTTTTCATCACAATTATCTAGAGTAGAGTTGTATTTAGGTAGTATTGCTCCAATCGCCTTTGATAAACCAGAAGACGTCTCATATTTTCCAGATAAATACCGAATAGGGTCAAGAAGAGGTGAATATTTTACAAACACTGGAACGTTTGTTGTATTTCCTGCGTCGTCGCCTATCACTGTTTCTAAATGATTTAGCGATGTATGACTTGACTTGTAACCATCAACATCGTTATCTTCCTCACTGGGTCTGTTCGGATTGTTGGTAAGAATTTGGGTAGGATGCTCAATGATATTATGTAAATAATACTTTTGGTTCAATTGAATACTATTGTAGTTTGTCTCGTTAATATCAAAAAACCTAGAATATATGGGGATATAGTTTTGAATATCATACAATAATGCAGCATCTATCTTCTCGGGAGTATATTTGTGTTTTCTATAATGAAGTTGGAATGTTGTTGTCATTTTCCTAAAATACACTATAATAATATGATTGTTCGATAGAAGTTTTATATTGATTTTAAACGGGCGCTCGTGTAAAATATAGTAAAAAAAATATGTATTATTTGTATTACAAGGTGATACGAACCATTCATCATCATGAATTTAGAACTTACGAAATTTGATATGAAGGCCATCAGTTTTCGGCCTGATGAAAATAAAGGTCCAGTTATTGTTCTCATTGGACGTCGTGATACAGGTAAAAGTTTTCTTGTCCAAGACTTGATGTTTCATCACCAAGATATTCCGATTGGAACCGTTATATCAGGTACAGAAGCTGGGAATGGGTTCTTTGCTGCACATGTTCCCAAGTTGTTTATTCATGATGCGTATAATACAGCGATTATAGAAAACATCCTCAAACGGCAAAAGGCTGTGTTAAAGCAAGTGAAGAAGGAAATGGATACCTATAAAAAGTCATCCATTGACCCGCGTACGTTTGTTGTATTAGATGACTGTTTGTATGATAATAAATGGACAAAGGACGTGATGATGAGGCTCCTCTTCATGAATGGGCGTCATTGGAAAATCATGTTAGTAATAACAATGCAATATCCTCTTGGTATCCCACCAAATCTCCGCACGAATATTGACTACGTTTTTATTCTTCGTGAACCATATATTGCGAACCGTAAACGAATTTATGACAATTATGCAGGTATGTTCCCTACATTTGAGAGCTTTTGTCAGGTCATGGACCAATGTACCGAGAATTATGAGTGTTTGGTTATTAATAATAACGCGAAGTCCAATAAATTACAAGACCAAATATTCTGGTACAAAGCACAACAGCACGGGCCTTTCAAGCTGGGCAGTAAAGAGTTCTGGGAAATATCAAAAAATCTCGGTTCTGATGATGAAGGAGAACAGGCATATGACCCTAATGCAGCCAAAAATAGTAAAGGCCCGAAGATTAATGTTAAGAAAAGTAAGTGGTAATGAATTGTATATTTACATGATTATTATTACTGTACCGCATAAATGCATATTACGCAGTAATAATAATCGATTACTCTTTTGGAGTATCAACATCTGAACCTGTGAGTCTCGAAAGACCATGGTCACTATTCTTATCCATAACAACGTCGTCGCTCTCGAAAAGTTCTTTTCTCATCTCCTCAACAGTCATTGACATTGAAGATGTCTCATCCGCATCATTCCAAATACCACCACCAACACTTTCATTGACACCGTGTCTCTCGTCCGACTTCAACTCCAAATCACGCGGCTTTGCATCGACGAGTGTCTCACCATCATTTGCCAACATCTGTGTAAGCTTGTTGCCACTCTCCTTCGCCAGCTTCATATTCTCTTGAATGGCTTTTGCCTTTGTTTCCTTCACGCGCTTATCAAACTCAGTCTTCGCCTGTTCCTCATTCTTCTTCTTCTCTGCCATCAATTGGTTTAATGTCTCTTCCATGTACTCCACACGCCCAGTCTTGTAAGCATCAGGATGGAACGGAACCCACAATCCGACAGGGCCAACAAAGACATCGTGGTTTGGGTCCACCTCACGCAACATTTGGCAACGCAGCTCGGCCTCTTTTTGTGAGCCAAAAACACCACGAACCTTCAATCCGCGCACTGAAGTCTGAAAGTTATGCTTTTCATTAAATTCGGTTTCAAGGTCATCCTCGTGCTTATCAAGAAACGTCTTATACTCGTCATAAATATTCGTTTTTTGAAGAGCTAGCTTTTCTTCTTTAGCAAATTCCTGAAAGTCGGCAGACAGTTTGTCGAAATTGATATTGTATTTGTAAGAACAAAAATTAAGGAACTGGATAAATTTTTCCATTGACTTATGGTAATCCCAATAATGAAGAAACTTCTCAAACAAGAAATGGTCTTTTTGCTTCAAAATAGACTCCGGACTAATGAAGGATAAACATGCAAATTTCTGGCCAGCAATAGGCTTATCTTCCTCTAACAAATCAACGTATTTTGGATTTACATCACCATTTTTAGTATGTTTTAATTCAACGCCGGATGGGGGATGCTGCTGCGACATAGATTAGATTATAATATAGTATGACATAGTTGTTTAAGTATTTTAACGCATTTTATTCCAGAGAATAATATCATCATTCATAAATATTAATTTCTTATTATTATTTATAATAAATCATCAAATGTCCGGTGTTTTTGATTTAGGCGAACTCGTCAAGAGAACCATTAAATATTTGGTCGAAGGTGTTATGGTGGCTATCGCCGCTTATGCCATTCCTAAACGCAGCCTTTCTTTTGATGAGGTCGCATTGATTGCTCTTACTGCTGCTGCAACATTTAGCATTTTGGATACTTATGTTCCCAGTCTTGCTGTTAGCGCCAGGACCGGTGCAGGCTTCGGTATTGGCGCTAACCTTGTCGGGTTCCCAACTCCTCTCCGCGTGTAAATCACCATAATTTATAATGATGATGTATCTATAATATATGCTTAAGTAGTATATATTACAGAAAAATGATAGTATTACCTCAATGGAATGAAATCCGCATATTGTTGGGTATACCACCTTCGAAAAAAGAAAGCAGAACTGTAACTGAATTACGAGAGAGGTTTAGCTCGTATCACTACCATATTGTAGAACGAGACCCCGACAATTTCCGTATATTTATTGCATTATTAATTGTTTATATTATTGTACTACTTGTTCAGCCGACGCGCTACTATTGGTGGTATCCATCATTCAATCTCTCAATACCCGGGTTTGGTAAAGTATATCCGGACAGTCGCTCGGAAGTAAATATAGTCGTGAGTGATTACATCATGAAACGTATGCCAAGCGATATTGCTTTTTTTCGACTAACCGATATCAACCTCTCTACTGCATTCACATCAATTATCAAACCAGATGAAATGACAGCAGAAGAAATGAAACGTATTATTACTAGTTCGCGTGTCATGTTTGTTATAAAAACACTCAAATGTATATATAATCGCGGTCGTCCGGCACAAATTGCACCAGAAATAATTAATAAACAAAACGGCACACTTCTTCATTCAGATACAGCGAATACACCAGCATATCCATCTGGACATGCTGTTCAGGCGTATTATTTAGCAAAAATTCTCTCCCGCCGATTTCCTGCAAAAACCCACGCGATTATGGAAATCGCAACAAAATGCGCAAATATACGCATTATGGCAGGGTTACATTATCCAAGTGACCGGGATTTTGCATGGTGGATTGTAGATAAGTATTTAACAGATGAATAGGATTAGTATTATTCGCATTATTATTTTCTACGTGGTTTTTGTTTTACTAAGTCGGTCATCATTTTTTCGTAATTTACTTCTTGTTTTTCAATATCACTATATCCTGCGCGTTGTATAACACAAATTGGTGTGATAAGATACCATCTGTCTTTACGCTGAAGACGCTTCCAAAACATATCACATGAAAACTCTTGCTTATTTTCAGGATTTGCTATAAGCCCGGCAAGGCTCTCTTCGAAATTCGAAATCAATGTATCATAATATTGACTGCAAACTAGGTAACAACCAGTAGTCTGGCAATTCGAAACTCGAAAGCATTCTTGACCTTCTATTTTAAATGGTAGGAAATTATTACCAGACAACAAAAGGACGTCCCAGTTATTTTTAAACTGTGAAAGGAACAAATTTACTTGATGCACTAATATTTCGGGGTGAATGATATGTGCATCATCTTCAAAAATTAGAATATGGTCCCATCCATTATTTTTAGCGATGCGCAAACATTCAATATGACTTTTGGTACAGCCAATTGCTCCATGTTTGTCAGATATCGCAGAAAAACGTGCTACTGGATAAAATGTAAAATCGAGTGGATATTGCGTATAAAGTCCAGCGAGTTCGAGTTCAAATAATTGACGTCGGTCAATCCGCGTATCTAGATTGATATAAATTGCATATTTTATATCAGAAAATCGGCGAACCATGATTTGAATACATGAATAATCGATTATTATTTATCTTATTTTCATAACAACTATATCTTCATAAAATCGGCATTCAAACAAAAATCTGCAAATTCATCATTTTAACTTAAAATTATAGCGGAATAATATTTATATTACAATCAAATATTATGATTACAACAACAATTATGGGCGGTTTGGGAAACCAACTGTTTCAGGTATTCAATGTTGTTGCTGCGGCATTTCGAAATAGGGATACATTTTTCTTTATGAAATATGATGATGTGCCTGGACATCCTGGTCACCCAAGACATACACACTGGAATACATTACTACGAGAATTGCGTAAATATCTTACTCTGAGTAACGCGGTAACTGATAAAATGTTCCAATCTTTACTGCGTTGGGATGAAACTGGATTTGCATATTCACCTGTTCCTACCGATACAGCAAAATATCCGAAACCACTTCGGTTTCATGGTTACTTTCAAAGCGAAAAATATTTTAAAGATGAGTACGATGAAATATGCAAACTTATACGACTATCACAGCAACAAACATGGATAAAACAAATATATGGAAGCGAAAAGTGGAGTGAGGATTATCCAGGATGTCCAGATAAAAAACGAATAATCGTAAGTTTGCATTTTCGTCTTGGTGATAATATTCAAAATTTACATATGAAAATACATCCGATTATGTCAACTGATTATTATTATCGGGCGATTTCACATATTATTGCATCTACAAAAGATATAGACGATAAACCATTTACATTTCTCGTTTTTTATGAGCCTTGTGATAAAGAAATTGTTACAAAGCAAGTTACTGAATTGCAGAACCGTTGCGCTACAGATGTAACAGGTCTAACTTACGGCCGCGACATCGAGTTTCATTTCGTCCGTGATACTATCGCCGATTGGCAGCAGATGCTGTTAATGAGTGTATGCGACCATAATATCATCGCGAATAGCACATTTAGTTGGTGGGGCGCATATTTTAATGCCAATCCGCAGAAGATTGTTTGCTATCCGAGTATTTGGTTCGGTCCGAGTGTAGCCCACGATATACGCGATTTATGCCCGGAATCGTGGGCGAAGGTGGATGCGACGACGATAGGGTGGAGTTTTGAATAATAGAATAATTCGGCGTATATATTATTTAGTAAATGAATGAATGTGTGTGCTCGGAATATCTACGCGAATAATACACGATTTATGCCCAGCGGGGCGAAATAATATTTTATGTATTATATTCAGTAAATGAAGGATTATAATAAGACGCATAGGAATAAGAATGTACGATCAAAACGGCAAAAAAGGCGGTCGGTGGTGAAACGGGCAGATAGGAAATCTAGAAAGGTGATGAGGGGAGGAATGGAAGGAGTGTCGGTGATAACAAATTTTACATATGCAGATGGGTCGAGTTATAGAGGAATTCAGAAAGACGGTCAGAAGGACGGTCGTGGTAGGTTCGTATATGCAAATGGTGATATATATGAAGGAGAATGGCGACGCGACAAGAAGCACGGTCGTGGCAAGTTTGTATATGCAAATGGTGATATATATGAAGGAGAATGGCGTGACGACAAGAAGCACGGTCGTGGTAAATATACATGGCCTGATGGTGGAGTGTACGAAGGCAATTTCGCGGACGAGACGATGAGCGGAAGAGGTCGTATGACCTTTTCAGATGGTGTAATCTATGATGGCGAGTGGGAGAACTCTAATTTCCAACGAGGGGATGTCACGTGGCCAGATAATAAACGATATAGCGGAAATGCGTTATCTTTACAAGACAATCAAATAAATGATTTATCTGATGCCGAAACTGATAATGAATGACAACGATGGCGACGAATGACGTTCCTTCATCCTTTTCCTTTTTTTTCCTCCCTCGTCTAGGGCGTCGGTATAAACACCCAATCAAATTCAAGACATATCTGTTTCCATATCTGGTCTTGCTCTATCCGCTTCTCACGGTCTTTCAGCATCGGAAAAAACGGCAGAAATTCGGTTCGCCCAAGAAGTTCACACAACTTATAAACCGTATAATAATAATTTAGGAAATTCACCCGGTCATCCGGACAGAACTTTGCATATGGCCCTTGGATTTCCATAAACAGATTACACAACCGTTCTTCCAAATCTGGAGTCATAACCGGCGGTTTAATCCCTAATTTATCTTTAATAAATGGAATGTGTTCATAATATTTATTAAATCCGAGTTTCTTCATTATTTCTTTCGCTTTTTTATCAGTGAATTGAGAGATTTCAATTCGCTCTTTCTTGATTTGCTGCTTAATACTTTCAAGTACGTGGTCTGGTATCGAGGTAGTCTCCTTCGCCTGAAACTGTGCAAGGATTTCGCGAAAATGGTTGATGCGTTTATATGCATAAAAACATGCCTCTTTAGGCGGCTCTTTATATGACGGCTTCTCGTTGTCTATAAGAAATACAACTTGTTTAGAACATTTATTACATACCATAATACCTTCACTTTCAATTGGTATCATCTCACCTTGCCGACAGAATTGACATATATCCGTTGAATATACATATTTAGAAACATCCATATAATTCTGGTCAATACTAGACATATATTTTTCAACATTATTGTGCTGATTTTTAAATAATTCTTCTGTTTTTTTGGCTTCCGGTAAATTGAAAAATGCATTTAGGGATTTTGTCTTCATAGAGCCACCATTTGTGATTGTTTTCTTTGTTTCAAAATATTCGAAGATATACTCACTGTTGTGTAGATAATAATTCTTATAATCTTGTTGATACTTTTTAATTGTAGCATTTATTTCTTTAATTCTATCACGGATTTCAAGACATTCTTCGAGAGATGATTTATATTTAGAGGGTTCTATATTAGTATTATTGTCCATGTACATTTGTTCTTTTTCATGACCGGTATTTCCATTCAAATCTCCATTAGCGTCAATATCCATAATAGACACTTTTGTGTTTTCAACATTCCCATTTTTCAGAATAGACATACGCTCTTTTAGGGAGTTTCTTTCATTCTCGAGTTCGGGAATAACTGTATCTTGTATATATTGAAACTCTGTCTGCAATTCTTTATGCTTGCTATCAAGAGTAGTTATACTTCGCTCGTCAAGAATAATCTTTTTGGGCGGTTTATACTTAAATAATGACATAATCGCCGTATGTATTCCTCTCTGCCCACCGCCGTGTATAAGACGTTTAGCGAAATTTGTTTAATTTCTATTTATGCGGAATATTATGTTAATTTCCGCGATTTTTTTTCTTTTTCAATAGTATAACAAGCATTTTACAATGGGTGGAGGACTTATGCAACTTGTCGCCTATGGCGCCCAAGACGTTTACCTGACTGGTAACCCCCAGATTACTTTCTGGAAGGTTAGCTACAAGCGTCACACTAACTTCGCCATGGAGTCTATTGAGCAGACTTTTAATGGCCAGGCCGACTTTGGTCGCCGCGTAACTTGCACCATCTCTCGTAATGGTGATTTGGCTTACCGCACCTATCTTCAGGTTACTCTCCCCGAGATTAGCCAGGCCCTCAAGAACACTAACGGTGGCGTTTTTGCCCGCTGGCTTGACTTCCCCGGTGAGCAGTTGATCTCTCAGGTTGAAGTTGAGATCGGTGGCCAGCGTATCGACCGCCAGTACGGTGATTGGATGCACATCTGGAACCAGCTTACCATGTCTACCGAGCAGCAGCGCGGCTACTTCAAGATGATCGGCAACACCACTCAGCTGACCTTCATCACCGACCCCTCCTTCAACGACATCGATGGTCCTTGCGATGCTAACGCTCCTCGCCAGGTTTGCGCTC